>Ga0209119_1001100_pt1 | contig 27244 bp, 21 predicted proteins | sample COG_03_FD_184747 | JGI IMG/M metagenome (GOLD analysis project Ga0209119, IMG submission 184747) | Pelagic Microbial community sample from North Sea - COGITO 998_met_03 (SPAdes) (version 2) | ecosystem: Environmental > Aquatic > Marine > Neritic zone/Coastal water | place: Helgoland, sampling...
ACAATTCCATACTCCATACCACCTGCGTGACAACCCTGGTAACGGCCGGCCACGCCAAGAATGCGCTACCACAACGGGCCAGTGCAAACGTCAACTGCAGAATATTCCCCGGCAACAAGCCCGAGGAGATTCGCCTGGCACTCGAGCAGGTGGTGAACGATGCGGGCGTGGTTATCACGTTTGTAGACCCGCCCGAAAAAACCTCACCGCCACCAGCGCTGACAGCTGATATTTTGGGTCCCATTGAGGCTTTAACCGAGCAAATGTGGCCCGGAGTTCCAGTCATACCCAGCATGATCGCGGGCGGTACGGATGGTCGCTTTCTTACGCCTGCGGGTATTCCAACCTATGGCGTCAGCGGCCTGTTTACTCAGCCGAATGAAGTTAACGCCCATGGTTTGAACGAGAAGGTGCTGGTAAAGTCCCTATATGACAGCCGCAAATTTCTAGAGCGACTCGTTAAAATGTATGCGGGCTGGCCAGCGCAAGATACTGACTAGACAGAAAGCTCAATTGACAGAAAAGCTCAATAGGTTATTCGCCAGCTCGCGCTGACGACAGCCCTGTCGGGACAGGGTCAATCCCATGGCAAACAGCACGACTGTGCATCATGTCTCTCAGGCAAGATAAATTTAATTCATTATGGTTGGTAATATGCGGCTCTTATTCAAATATGTTTCTACTTGTGGTTTTCTGGCGGCGGCCCTACTGCTCAGCAGCTGTAGCCCGAAGGTCACTGACCAGCCAAAAATGTCTATCAACGACTGGTTCGACGCGCGCTACGAGGAAGAGCTACAGTTTTCGCCCATCAGCCTGAGCTATATGGGCCGCAAGGATCGGAATGATGAACTGGGTGATTTCAGCTATGCGGCGTTCAAACAGCGGCTCGCCTGGAAGCAACAGACCGTCGAGGCGCTGGGCCAGCTGTACGACTACGAGAGTCTGACTGCCGAGGAACAGACGTCCTTTGACGTTTGGACCTATCAATACGAGCAGATGGTCAAGGCCGAACCCTTTTTCTATAGCGGCCTGACCTTCGACCAGATGAACGGCGCACAAAGTTTTTTACCGACTTTTTTGATCAATATTCACAAGGTGGATAACGCAGCCGACATGCAGGCCTATATCGCCCGTATCAAGGCCATGGCACCGCGCATGAATGAATCCTTAGACAACGCCAAGCGGTCATCGGCCCTAGGCGTCACTTCCCCGGGCTTTGCGCTGCAAGGCGTGATACAACAATCCAAGGCCCTTATCACCGGCGCACCATTTACCAGTCATGCGCCAGGCGATGCCCCGGTTGCAGACAGTGCGGTCTGGGCCGATATAAAGCAGGAAATTGCGGCGTTGATTGACACGTCGGTGATCAGCCAAGCGCAAGCCGACGATTTACTAAACAGCGCGCAGTTAGCGCTACGAGAAGATTTTCAACCGGCTTACCAACGCATCATCAACTGGGCTGAGGCCGAGCAGGATAAGGTACCCAGCCAATCTACCGGCATTGGCAATCAGCCCGATGGCGTCGCCTACTATCAATATCGGCTGGCCAACCAAACCACCACTGACCTAAGCGCCGCCGACATTCACCAAATCGGACTAGATGAAGTGGCGCGTATACGGGGCGAGATGACCTTGATCATGCAGGAGGTGAAATTCACCGGTGACCTGGCTAGCTTTCTGGACACGGTGCGCGACGGTGAATGGAACTATTACTCGAATACCGATGACGGCCGTCAGGCCTATCTGGACGACGCCACTGCGGCCATTGAGACGCTGAAACTACAGACACCTAATTACTTTGGTCTGTTGCCGAAGGCTGACATCGTCGTCAAACGGGTCGAGGCATTTCGAGAGCGAGATGGTGCCGCACAACACTACTATCGTGGGACACCAGATGGTTCACGCCCCGGCGTTTACTATGCCCACTTATCAGACATGACGACAATGCCCAAAAGCTTGATGGAAGTCGTCGCTTATCACGAGGGTATTCCGGGTCACCACATGCAAATTTCCATTGCCCAGGAACTACAAGACTTGCCGTTATTTCGCACCCGTGCCGGATTCACCGCCTACAGTGAAGGTTGGGCGCTTTACGCTGAAGTGCTGGCGAAAGAAATGTCTGGCACCTACATGGACCCTTATTCACGCTTTGGTCAACTGACCTCGGAGATCTGGCGGGCGATCCGCCTGGTGGTAGACACGGGCCTACACGCTCAGGGCTGGACTGAGCAAGAGGCCATCGATTTTTTCATGGCCAACTCGCCACAGCCGTTGGAGAACGTCAGATCAGAAATACAGCGCTACATCATCATGCCGGGCCAGGCGACGAGCTACAAAATCGGCATGCTGAAAATTCAAAGCCTGCGGGCTAAGGCCGAATTGGCTTTGGGCGCAAATTTTAATCTCCGCGCCTTTCACGACACCATTCTCGGCGGCGGTGCGCTACCCCTTTCGATACTCGAACGTCGGGTTGACCGTTGGATTACTGAAATGCAAAAGTCGGCCTAAAACATGACGAAACAAGCCCGGAAGAATGCTTGCTTGTCACCCGACCAACCTTCGGCAATACTTCGTTAATCATAAAAAGGCTATGAACCTATGATGAAGATTACAATAAAGAGACTTCAGTGGTTGGTACTACTGACCTTCGCCGGTTTCCAATCTGCGTTAGCTGACGACAACTTAAAACCCTACATACTCACCAGTGCCACTTATGAATCTATGGCTGACGCGACGGCGGCGGTTACCGAACAGTTGACTGCGAATGACTTTCAGGTTGTCGGGCAGTATTCACCCTATGCCGGCGCGCGGGTCATCGGCATCACCAGTGAGGCATTGCTGGGCATCGCCGCCAATACCGAACATGGCGGTTTTGGTGCAGTCGTTCGGCTTTCCATCACCGAAGCCGAAGGCGGGTTGCAGATTGCCTACGTCAATCCAGACTACCTGGCCGGCATCTACCGCATGGACAGTCTCGCGGAGATCAGCCGTGCGCTGGCGACCGCGCTAGGCGAGGGCGAGACCTTCGGATCAAGTAAGGGACTCTCCGCGAAAAAGCTGGCTAAATATCATTACATGATGGCCATGCCATACTTCGATGATGTGGATGTCCTGGCGCATTACGAGTCTTTTGCTGACGCTATCAATAGTGTCGAGAAAAATCTTGAAGCCGGCGTCGCAGACACCGTCAAGGTGTATCGTGTCGACGTTACCGGCAAAGACGAAGCCCTATTTGGCGTGGGCCTGCGGTCCGGCGATGGCTCTGATCAAACGGTCATGACAAATGCTGATCTTGCAGAGACCAAGCACACGGCGCATTTGCCTTACGAGCTACTGGTTTCAGGCACTGATGTGATCGCACTGCGCGGCAGATTCAGAATCGCCCAAAGCTTTCCGGATCTGACCATGGGCACTTTCATGAAGATTCGATCGGCACCCGGCGCGATCAAAAACACGCTGACGCAGGTTGCCCAACCCTGATACTAGTTAAGCCAATGGCAGTGAAGCCCGCCCGCTCAGACCAACGGCGGGCACCAAGAGTCCGCTACGGTGACCTTCTCTCACGCCAACACCACATCGCGCACCCAGGCAGGAACCTGTCGGACGGTGTGCAGCGAGACGGCATAGGTGAGCAACGTCTTTCATAATTAGACCAGAATATTGACTACCCTATCAGCGTCTCAGCGTCGATCGGGTTTGCCAGCCGCAGAGTCATCAACATTGCTTGCCGTACCCTTGCGTTGTCGCAGTGAAATGCGACCGGGTCACACACGTTAAGGGCTAGCATTTTTGCGAGTTTCTTATCGGCCACTATCTGGCCCTGACGCTGACACCCGCGTCGACCGCATCACTGGGATGGTCGAGCACCCTGTCTCCCGAGCTAACGCCCGCCAATATCTGGACACTAAGACCATTACGCTGACCGATCGTGACCGGGCGGCGTTGAGCCCGGCCACCGTCAATCACGAATATCGCCCAACCATCACGATAACGAAACACGCTACTGGCTGGCAGCTGTAGAACATCCTCTTCGTGCCACAGAATAAACCGGGCCTCAACGCGATAGCCATCTCCCAGGCGCAGCCACTCATCAACGTTCGAGGTGATGGCAACGATCACCCAGACTCGCTGCTCCTCAACACCCAAAGCCGAGACTTTGGTAAAGCCAACAGGCTCGATCTTTCTAACGATACCTTTAAGGGGGTTGTCACCGCCCCAGCGCTCTAACAATACGTCCATGCCCGACTTAATTTTAACAGCATCCATAGATAGCACATCAACGACTACCTCAAGGGCCGCCGGATCGCCAATGTCCAACAAGGGCATACCTGTCTCAACAGGCCCTTCGCATTCATGGTGGATTTTCAGTACTTCACCGGCAACGGGTGCGCGCACTAACACCTGCTCGATGGCCTGCCCCTCAGTCAGCAGTTTTTCGTACTCAAGCGTGCTGCGGCGCGCCTGCAATTCATAAAGCCGCACTTCCACATTAAACTTCGCCGAGCGCAGTGCCGCTGCCTGACTGGCCGCATCTGCGATGGCACGATCAAGACTGTCCTGAGCAATCAGCTGGCGCTGCATCAGGGTTTGGAGCCGACGCAATTCGCTATCTGCGAGGTCCTTGCTCGCTGCGATGGCCTCGACCTGCTGCTCAGCACCGAGTAAAGCCGCCTGAGCCGATGCAACCTCCGCGATCGCCTGAGCACGACTGCGGGGATCCAGAATTCTCGCTGCCAACGGCATAATCTCTAACAATTCCTGCCCTTGAACCACAGGGTCACCGATTTCCAATTCGATCCGAGATGCGACGCCCGCCACGGGTGCTGAAATCATATAGCGATCAATCAAGCGGGTCTGACCGTCTTCTTCAATAGCCACTGTCAATGGTGCGTTTCTGGCAAACACCACATCGACTAAGATCGGCTGAGGCCAGAAGCCCGCGACCAGGGCGCTAACAAGCGCAATTACAATAAGACTGAGTACCGGATGCTCCTTGAGTCTTTTTCCCATAGCGCTACTCCCGGGTTTTGAGAACGCCCACCAAATTTAAGTGAGCCAAATTACGCCAGATCACCAGACCTGAAATTACGGCAGATACAAGCACAACTGCAGCCGAGAATGCATACACATCGGGATCCAGTACAAGCGGAATTCGATACAAATCCGTACTGAACTGGCGCGCCAGAAAAACACACAAGCCGTAACCGATCAGCAAACCCAGGGGGATTGCCAGCAACACCAGGAAGGCCAGCTCGCCAAGCAATATATAGGCGACTTCGCCTACCCGATAACCGAGGACGCGCAAACTGGCGAGATCGCGATTACGCTCCGACAACGCGATACGCATGCTGTTGTAAACCACCCCGAAGGCGATGCTAGCGCCCAGCAGACTAGAGACGAAAGTGAAGAATAATACCGTCTCTGCCAGCGTTGAATAGAAGGCCGCGACGGCTGACTGTTGCTCGACGACCCCGGCTATGCGTGGCATTTCTTTGAGACGCGCATAAACCTTGCGCTGCTTCCGGGGATCGACCCTCATTAGCGCACCGCTGATCGCAGGCCCCTCCTTCAATAACAGGTTTAGTGCACGCTGTTGCATATAGGCGTTAACACCAACATATTGTTTCGCCGTGGCCATCACTGGCACCCGGACAATGGGTCGGTTACCTTCCAGTATTTCGACCTCAAGTAATTCGCCTGGCCTGACATGCAGCAGCGTTGCGAGATAGTCGGTGAGCACAATGCCCGCCGCCGGCAAACTGATCGGCGCCAGGTTCTCATCCAGTAAACGCAACAAATCACTGTCAGGCGCGATGCCATGAATCGTGGTCCTGTAGCGTCGATGCTCGAAACGCAGCTCCACCGGCACCACCCGAAAACCTTCAACATGCTCGACGCCTTCAATACCGCTTAATGAGTACAAGGATCGCGTTGAAGTCGGCTCCGTATACAGAGCCAGAAGGTTTTCACGCTGACTCAAATGAAACTGAACCCATACCATATGATCAATGGCACCTTGCTGAAAACCGCCAATCATCATAATCCCACAAGCCAGTGCGATTCCTAGGGTGGTGAGCGCAGCTTTAATTAAATTGCGTTCTAAGTGTCGCAAAATCATGCGTGTCGATGGCTTGATCCAGCGATCCAAACCGATTTTTTCTACTAGGCCTTTGCGATACAGGGTCGGTGGCTCGGGCCGCATCGCCTGAGCGGGAGGCAGGATCGCCGCCTTATTCACCGCATAGAGCGTACCAATCAGTGTCACGGCGACAGTGATGCCTATCGCGGCAAATACCGTCACCGGCCGCAGCACAAAGGTCATGAAGGGCAGACTATAAAATGCCATATAGATATTGCTTAAACCTTGGCCCATCCAGATGCCGACGCCGATACCGGCGACAATGCCAAGGGCCGTAATCGACAACGCAAGTTTGCTATAGTGCATTGCCACCGCCAGATTGCTGTAGCCAAACGCTTTGAGCACAGCGATCTGCTCACGTTCCAGACTGATCAAACGACTAACCACCACATTCAACAAAAACGCCGCAACCCCAAGAAAAATTAAAGGAAAGATTGTCGCAATGGTCTTCTGCTGGCTCAGCTCCTCAGTCAAAAAGCGATTGGATAGCTGATCTTTACGACCAATGCTCCCTGTACCACCAAACGGCTTGAGCACATCATCCAGTTGGTCGATCACAGTTTGCAGATGGGCACCACGAGTTACGGTCAGGCTGACATCATTGAAGGCGCCAGTCATGCCGTAAGCTGCTGCCAGCGGCTTTCGTGCCATCCACAGCACACCATAACGTTCATAGTCAGGGAACATCGCGCCTGGCGCTATTTGGTAAATATATTCCGGTGACAAGACCAGCCCCGCAATTTGCAACTGCTTGCGGCGACCGTTGATGGTTGCCCGCAGGCTGTCACCAGGGTTAAGTCCGTGCGCCCGAGCGAACTCCTCACTCACCAGCACCTGGTCATCACGCCCCGGCTCAAGCCAGGACCCCGTTCGCAAGTAGAGTTGATTGAGTATACTTTGGCCATCCGGGGGTAACGATAGCAGGTGCCCGCTGACAGGATCGGCATAGCCTTCAATGTCAAGATTGACATAAGCGACCACTCGATCCTCAACCTTGTCGATGCCGGTTATGCGCGCAACATCATCCAGGACAGAAGTTGGCGCTCGCTTCAGTGATGCAAATACCTCGGCAAAGTGGTGCTCGGCGTAATAATTTTGCTGCGTCGTGTACAACGAGTCGAGTGTGCTTAAAGACATGATAAACACGCCCACACCACCGATGATTACCAGGCCTATGGCCATGACTTGCGCGCGCATCTGCCAGAGTTCACGCAACAGCTTTTTATCCAGTGCCTGCATCACACGCTACCAGTGCAGATCAGAGGGCGAGCAGCGGTTCTCATTGACACTCACGCGACTGATTTTGCCGTCCACCAGCTGGATCACTCGGTCGGCTATCTGGGCGATCGTTACATTGTGCGTGATCACCACAGTCGTTGTTCCCAGCCTGTTGTTCGCGCGCTGCAACGCCTCAAGCACGACAATACCTGTCTTCGAATCGAGGGCGCCCGTTGGCTCGTCACAAAGCAGCACTGCGGGATTTTTTGCGACAGCCCGAGCGATGGCAACTCGTTGCTGCTCGCCACCAGACAGCTGCGCAGGAAAATGATCCTGACGCTCGGTCAGATTCACCAGCGCCAGCGCATCCTCTGGCTGCATAGGCTGCAAGGCGATCTCGGTGACCACAGTAATGTTTTCTCGCGCCGTGAGACTGGGTATCAAGTTATAGAATTGAAACACAAACCCCACATGATGACGCCGATAATCTGTTAGCTGTTTTTCAGTAGCATGGGTTAAGTCATAACTTGATTCGGTCTGCGGTACTTGTTGCTGTTTTTGGGAAGCCGCCGGCGTGTAGAGCACTTGGCCGGCCGTAGCCGTATCAAGGCCACCCAGGATGTTGAGCAAAGTTGATTTGCCGCTACCAGATGCTCCCAGCAGCACCACAAACTCACCGTCATAGAGCTGCAGATCGACGCCACGCAGCGCATGGACCGCCACCCCGCCAGCTTGGTAAACACGGGTAAGACCCTGGACATCGAAAACTACCCGGGGCTTGCCCGCCGCACCTGAGCCGGCCGCACCTGAGCCGGCCGCACCTGAGCCGGCCGCACCCTGCTTCGACGAATCGATATCTGTTGCTTGCCATGCCATGCGAGCGACTCCGTTCCAGGCCAATGCACCTGTCACTAAGGTAGCCGACTTCGATCATGATCAGATTGCCCCAGATCACCTAGACACGGCTCAAGGTGCCAGTGGACAGCCAATATTTACCCGCGAATCGTCACTATCAGCCTATGACTCAATGAATCTCTTTACTCATTGTCGACAAGGTTCATAATCGTCCCATGGATATTGATCTCGACACCGGCAAGCTGGTCATTTTTGTCATAGGCTTTGTGCTGTTTTTCGGCATAGAAACTCTGGTGCCCCAACGCCCCTGGCGTGATAGCAGACTCAAGCGACTACTGTTCCATAGTGGCATCGCCCTGTTGAACACCGTCACGATACGCTTTCTGGCCTATGTGCCATTTCTGCTCTGGATCGTGTTCGTCGAAGAGCAAGGCTGGGGAATTTCGCGCTGGCTTGGACTTACTGGCTGGGTCGAGATGCTCGCGACGGTCATTGTGCTAGATCTGTTTGATTATTTCTGGCACCGGGCCAATCACCGAGTGACATTCCTGTGGCGCTTTCACAAGGCACACCACTCCGACACTGGCATGGACGTCACGACTGCACTTCGATTTCACCCGGGAGAGTTATTACTCTCCTTCGGCGCCAAAGCGCTGTGGGTTGCAGCATGGGGACCCACGGCCATCTCGTGGTTTCTGTTTGAGGGGTTGGTGAGTTTGTGCGCACAATTCCATCATAGCAATTTCGATTTCCCCAACCCGATCGAGCGCGCCCTGTCGCGAGTCATTGTCACGCCGCGATTTCATGCTAGTCACCACGCGGTTGATCGGCATTACGGCGACGCCAACTTTTCAACCATCTTCAGTATTTGGGATCCCTTGTTCCGCAGTTACTCGCGCCCGGCAGACTTTGGCGAAACCACGAACCTCGAGCACGCGCTTGGCTTACCCGAAGCTCGAGATCAAGCATTCTCCGTTAAAGCCTGGCTTTTTGAGCCACTCAAACCAGACAATTTGACGCTCGGCGATCAGGTTGCTGCGTCGGAAGTCGAGAAATAGCGTGACGACAGGCGTTCTAAGGCAGATAATGCTCGATCCAGTAACACCCTCAAGGAGCACCTGCATGAAAGTTCTTTTCAAATTATTGTTAGTATTACCGCTGTTTGCGTTAATGGCCTGCGAACAAGGCGACCAGCCTGCCACCTCGACAGATCAAGCTGCCGCACACGCTAACGAAGCTGCACCTGCTGCAGAACATGCTGGCGAAGCTGCACCTGCTGCCGCAGAACATGCTGGCGAAGCTGCTGAAGAAGCCCATGAACATGCCGGCGAAGCTGCTGAAGAAGCCCATGAACATGCCGGCGAAGCTGCTGAGCATGCCGGAGAGCCTGCTCCCGAAGCTTAATTGTTAGAGCGAACAGCTTTTATGATTAATCGAAGGTTCAGCACGACAGTGATCAACAGCCTGCTATTTGGGCTGTTGATTTCGGTCGGTCTCTCACTCCACGCAGAGCCCTCTGCAGAAACCCAAACACCCTCGATACCGCCTTCTCTGGCACCGCCTTCTCTGGCACCGAAAGTTGCGCCGGTAAAATTTTACGTTAATGACATCAAGGCGACGATGCACGAGCATGTTGCCACGCTGCTCGATGCCGACGGCCTCTTCCATGTTTTAGATGACAAGACCGGTGAAGATCTTGCGCTGAAGTTCGTCAAGGTCCACGATCCTGTGCGCCAGATTCGCGGCAACATCTATTTCGCCTGCACCGACTTCCATGTGGCCGGCGATCCAGACAAACTTTATGATATCGACTTCTGGCTGGATGGCACAACTGGAAAGCTCGTTGTCTACGATACCAAGGTACACAAGGAACCCCGTAGATCACTCATTTACGGCTGGTACAAACAACCGCGCTATACCTTTGTGAAGGATGAGATCAGTTATCTGTATTGAACTTTTGCCTGTGATGGCCTGGTCAATCGCACGGGGTCAACCATTAAAGATTCTTGATCACCCATAAAAGATTCGTTAGACCCGACTACAGAACCCTGTGGGCACCCACTGAAATTACTCTTCCAAGCCTGTTGGCGGCTCGACTATCTTACCGTTGGATACCTCCACCAACTGTTCGCGCAAAGCCTCCAACTCCCGGCGAAGGTGCTTTTCTTCTTCTGCCAAACGGGTTCGTTTGTCATCTTCCTTGGCTTGTTCGGCACACAATTTCGCCGCCTCATCCCACTTAAAATCATTGACCAACGCGATCACCACCGCCTTTTGTGATTCAGGATCGATCAGCTCGTCCTGCTTGTCGATGACTTTATCCAGCTGATTATTAAGCTTGAGCATTTGCTTGGAAATATCAGCCGCCATCTTCGCAATTACCTCATAATGATATGTCATCGATACCTCTGATTGAGTGTGAAGGCTTAGTTATAACAACTGTATTAATATACAGTATTACGGAGTTGATGCAACAGCCGACGGCCAACCTTTCAACCTGCACGAGGCGCAGCTTGAGCGCGGGCTTACCCAGCGTTTTTCTAATGCGTTTTTACCAAAGGCCTTTACAGAGATGGATCCACCAAAATTTTCGCATGCACTTCCGGGCTGCCCAGATCGACAAAAGCCGCCGCAATACCGTCAAGCCCAACTTTACCGGTAATCAAGGGAGCAACATCCAGCTCCCCCTCAGCAATATGCCCTAGGGTCTCTTTGAATTCATCGGCGGTATAGCCAAGCACAAATTGCAGATTCAGCTCTTTGTTGATTCCCACCAACGGTCGAATATGGTCCTGCTCCATGCACACACCAACCACCACAATGCGACAGCCACGACGGGCATTTGCCATCAATTGATCGATCACGCCGGGAACACCCACACATTCGAAGAAGACACCTTCTCGATATTGTTGTCCCACCAACGGCAGTTCCGGCAGGCGCGACCCGTCCACACCCAGTGTCGCCATGGATCGCCAACTGTCGTAGGGCGATGCCTCGGCGGGGTTGACGACCTCGTCAGCGCCCATAATCAACGCCAGCTTGCGGCGGGTCTCGCTGAAGTCTGCCGCGATAATGGGGCCAACTCCCTGGCGCTTCAGCGCAGCTATGACAGCAAGACCCACAGGACCACAGCCAATTACCAAAGGGATTTCAGCATTGTTCAGCTTTGCCATCTGCACTGCATGGTAGCCTACTGCCATGGGCTCTGTGAGCGCCGCCAGGTCACTGGCAAGACCATTTGGCACCGGCAGCAGCATCGATTCGTGGAGCACCATATTTTCCGCATAACCACCGGGCACCAGATTCGAGTAGCCCACCGTGCTCACCGCGCCATTTCGAATAGTCATCGGCACCGAACAGACTCGCGTGCCCGCCTTGAGGGACTTTGTTGTGCCGGGTCCGTGGTCGACAATTTCAGCGCAAAACTCATGCCCCATCACCACATCGTGACTCAAGTCCATGGAGAAGGAGCCGCCGGTTGCCTTGGATGTTTCAACCATTTGCTGGCCGAACTTCAATGCATGCAAGTCTGAACCGCAGATACCGCAAGCCAGGGTCTTGACCAGCACCTCGCCGGCGGCCGGCTCCGGTTGTGACATCAAATCAACGACAAGACGCGCATCGCGCATGATTGCAGCTCTCATGGAGGACTCCTTTATGGGCTAATAATCAAGTAATGGACTCATTCTCAGGCGACGATGATGCTATGCCACGGGATTTTTAAAGACTTGGCTCAATCGCAGCGATCGTCTGCGCTCGAATTAAGCGTTTATTCTTGCTATAGGCAGGGCCCGTCAGCGCGCTCAATTCCCGGGCGACTTCGATTGCAGTCGCTTTGACCTCGCCGGCGGCAACGATGCGATCGAGAAAGCCTGCTGCCAGCGCACCTTCTGGGTCATACAAATGACCGTTAATGGCGGCATGACTCAGATGCCGCGGATCAATCCGCGCCTTGAGCAGGGCTACCGCGAACACTGGCAGCACCATATTAATTGCCGTTTCATTGGCGCCAATCTTATAAGGCCCTGTTGTGCCAATACGGATATCTGACGCCAGTAAGATAAAACTGCCCATAGCGATACCATGGCCCGTACAGGCGCATACCACCGGCATGGGAAACCCATACAGGCGGAGCGCCAATCGACCGCCGTCATTCACCATCGAAGTGACCTCATCGCCGCTCAGGCTGGACATCAGCTTCAGATCAAAACCGGCCGAGAATCGATTCTCTCGACCCACAAGCACCACCGCACGAGCACTTTGTTCCGCCTGATCGAGACAAGCATTTAGTGCCGCGATCATCGTCGGATTTATCGCATTGGCTTTACCGTCGTCCATAGTGATGATGGCAATATCCTGTGTGATTTCAATAGTTGCACTCAAACTCGTCTCCCGTCAGATCTTCGTTTGCGCCGAACTCGGCACTGTTATTCATCAAACAGCATAACCGGTAACGACCGGCGGTAGCCAGCAAGCCCGACCCACAACTAACGATCAATTTCGCGACCCATAAAGCTCGGCTGGGGCATAGCGAGTTTCAAGCTGGTGACGCTCAATGCGGGTCAAGCCTTTGATCACCAGCTGATAGGAATTATCGATCATTCTCTCGATTTCACTCGCGGGGATCGAACCATCCAGCACTATCGTGTTCCAGTGGGCCTTATTCATATGATAGCCAGGCAGCACCGCCTCGAACACGTCTCTGAGCATCATCGCCTCTAGCGGCTCACACTTGAGATTCATCCGCCAGTACCCATCACTTTCACTCAGGGTGGCGAACATCTTGTGTCGGATTTTGTAGACCGCCACCGGGAGCTTGAAGGGATAATCTTCCCAGGCTTCGGGCTTCGACATTAAGTAAGCTTTGGCGTGTTCCATTCGCTACTCTGCAGGGTTGGTAATGCGGACAACGCGACGGTCTTAAAGTGACCGATATACCGCATCCGTGAGGGTGATATTTCTCGGATCACGCCAGGCGAAGCCCTGATGATTCATATGATAGGCAAAACCCAATGACCGAGAAGGATCCGCGAAACCCAGATGCCCACCATTGCCATAGTGACCGAAGGTGCCAGGGTTCGGTCCCAGCGGCCGGTCGGGCTGCGTCAACTGAAAGCCCAAACCAAATCGCGTCGGACGCTGGACATTAAGGTCCAACCCATCGCTGACAATCTGGGTGGCGCGATTCAATTGCGCCTGACTGATCACGCCCACGCGCTTGCCCGCCGCGATCAAGGCCAACTCGCCGAAACAACGGGCCACTGAGCGGGCGTTGGACTGCGGATTGGTGGAGGGAAAGACCGCTCGCCGCCAGGCTGTTGAATTAACCCCAAGGGACAACAAGGGCGGGTTATTGGCCACGCGTTCTCGCATGGCACCTAGGGTATCACTGGCGTCCAGTGCCATCACAGGGGCCGCTAAGCCTACGCCGGCACGATCCAAAAACGTCAAATCAGCGCAGCGATGCTGCTGATCAGCCGCCACGCCGAATTGGAAGTCCATACCCAGTGGACCGGCGATCTGTTGCTGAAAGTAGTCAGAGAATGACTGTCCAGCAATCCGCTGTAACGGCTCTCCCAGAAGAAAACCAAAGGTATTGGTATGATAGCCATGGGCTTGTCCCGGGACCCACCATGGCTTTTGTCGCGCAATGGCCGCGGTCATGAGATCCCAGTGAAAGTAAGCGTCTGTCGGCAGCGGCGAGTCAATTCCGCAGAGTCCCGCCTGATGCGACATAGCCTGAGCAAGGGTAATCTGGCCCTTACCCGCCTGGGCGAACTCAGGCCAGTGATCGGCAACCCTGGAATTCACGTCAATGTTGCGGTTTTCCAGCAAATGCAACAGGGTCAAGGCGGTCATGGCTTTGCCCACAGACCAGACGTTGACGAGCGTATCTTCCAACCAGGGCCGGGTTCTGTCGGCATCCCCATAACCGGCCCACAGGTCGACCACCAGTTCGCCTTCATACACAACGGCCACCGACGCCCCGAGCTCGTCGCGTTGCGTAAAATTCTCCACAAAGCCTCGACGCACGGCTTCAAATTTCGAATCGCAGTGGCCATGAACCACAAGATCACTCACGCTCAGGCTTCTCTGCGGGTACTTGGCCATTGCGCCAACCCTGTTCATAGCGGGCGCTCATGACCGGTTCGACGATTTTCAGATGGCTGATCTGCCAGGTTCCCGCCACTTTCTCATACTCCTCATGATACCTCGCGGCCTGCCAGCGGCGTTGTTGGCCTTTATAATAGGTGAACAGACCAAAGAAGTACCAGCGCCCGGTGGCGTGATTGCCATCCACCGCAATGATCGGGTTCTGAACCATGTGTTGGGAGAAGCTGATGGTCTTTTGAAATGAGCGAAACAGCGCAGCGATTTGCTGGTGGCCGGCATGCCGGCCAATCCCATCACCCTCCCAAATGCCATTTGCGGTAAACAAGGTAAGGATCAAGTCAGGATCGTGGTTCGCATCACAGACCTCGCAATAGCGCGCCTTCAATTGTCGAATGGCTTCAATATCCTCGAGCTGCGTGAGTCTGGCTTCCAGGTCCATGGTATCCTCCTATTCATCAGTAGAATCGCCTTTGGCGAGGCTTCGATTGGCTGATTCCAAGCCTACAAGCAATTAACCACGTTTTGCCTGGCGCCGGCAACTCCTCGCTGAGCACAAAACCATGTTATTCTGCTATCCAGACCAACCTCTCTTTGTCACATAGTGCTGATACCCTCAAGGATTCAAACCCATTTACCTATGCCAAACTCGCAACCCAACAACCAGTTACACGGCCTGACACTCAAACACATCGTCACCTTGCTTGAGCAGCACTTCGGCTGGGAAGAGCTCGCGACCTTAATCAACATCAACTGCTTCAAACAACAACCTTCGGTGAAATCAAGCCTGACTTTTCTACGGAAAACGCCCTGGGCAAGAGCACAGGTTGAACAATTGTATTTGGCAACCTTCGCCGAAAATGACCTTGGAAATAATCCCAGTCCTTCACCATAGCGACCTCCCAAAGATTCCAACCTAGCCACCGCCACGTCAGCTCAGTCGCCGAGTGACAGAGCGCAGCGCCCCTTTTGCCAGCCTTGTAGCTCACCGACCAAGCTCGCAGCCATCGTAGAAGTAACGCTCATCACCATTAATTTTACTTAGATTACATATCTTTAGACGTCACACTATATTCTTGCCCTGACCCTCCAGAAACCCTATTTATCAGCCATTTATTCGAAGCCCTCGGTGGTGACTATCCTGAAAAGGTGCAATTGCAAAGATAAAATCGTACAATTCCCTTTCACATCTAAGTAATATTCTTTTTCGCTCAAACCCCGGGGATATACATGTTTCAAAGAAACCAATTAAATGTCGCTATTCTGGCGGTCATGTTTGGCACCGCCACCACCGCATCCGCGGCGATGGAAGAAGTCGTCGTAACAGCCACCAAGCGCTCCGTCAGCATGCAGGATGTCCCATTAGCCGTGCAGGCGATGAGCTCACGTCAGCTGGAAGAACAAAACATCCAGGAATTCTCTGACTACATTCAATACTTACCCAACGTTAATGCGGGCGGGCGTGGTCCAGGCCAGAGTGAGATCTATATTCGTGGCGCCGCCGTTGACGCCATCAACATTACCGTCGCCGAGTCTCAAGGCTCCGCACCCAACGTCGCACTCTACCTTGACGAGCAACCCGTCACCGCTGGCGGCCGAAATCTCGACGTCTATATCAGTGATATGGAACGCATTGAAGTGCTGCCAGGACCCCAGGGCACCCTGTACGGCGCCAGCTCAATGGCTGGTACTATTCGTCTGATCACCAACAAACCTGTCATCGATGAAGTACAAGCCAGCATGAATGGCAGCTGGTCATCAACCAAAGGGGGAGAGGCCAGCAACTCGGCCGAGCTGATGCTCAACCTACCCGTCATCGAGGGCAAGATGGCCGTACGTCTCGCACTCTATAATGACAGCCAAGGTGGCTACATCGACAATGTCGAAGGCACTTTTCAAGCCGATAACGCGGTCAACCCAACATTTCCTGGCGAGACCGTGACATTTGCTCCAGGTACCGTATTCGCCAACGGCGATGTCGTCGGCGCCGGCGGCCTGGTTGTTCCCGTCAGCAAAACCGTCGCATCAAACTCGGCACTGGTTGAAGATGACTTCAACGACGCCAGCTATGCTGGTTTTCGGGCCGGCCTTAAATACCTGATCAATGACGACTGGAGCCTGTTGGTTCAACATGCACAGCAGTCACTAAAAACCGAGGGCGTATTCGATTACGACCCAAGCATCGGCGACCTGCAAGTCACCCGGTTTGCCGAAGACAAGCTGTCAGACGACTTCAATCAAACCTCTTGGACTCTAGACGGTCGAGTTGGCGCGTTGGATCTGGTCTACACTGGTGCCTTTCTGGACCGCGAAGTGGTTGCTAACATTGATTACACTGGTTACACCAACGTGGGTGGATTCATCTCCGGCTACCAGTGTGAATATTTAGTGGGCAGCTTCTACACTGGCCTACCTAGCGCAGCAGACGGCGGACCTACCACTACCTACAGCTGGGATCCAACCCTGAGCGGCAATACTGGTGTGATTGAGTGTGGTAACCCGTCGAATGCGGCCCATATCGAAAATCAAAACACCCGCTGGACTCACGAGTTCCGCGTAACTACCAATTTCGATAGCTCAGTCAACCTCACCGCTGGTGTGTTTTACGAAGACTTTGAAATTGAGCACGTCGGCGACTTCAACTATCAGGCACCGATTGATGCGGGTTTTGCCCCTATCGACATCAACAGCAACTCAACCTTCGACAACTCCACGGCCAACGCCCGCGGCAAGACCACACTCGCCACTCAGTTCCGTAACGACAATACGCGAACAGAGACCCAGGCGGCTATATTTGGTGAGTTATCTTGGGATGTTACCAGTGACTTTAATCTTGCGGCCGGCGCTCGATATTACGACCTAGAATATGCTTACAAAGGCTATGGTGCATGGCGCTATGGCAACCGCCCCTTGTTCACTGACGATGCTGATCCGACCAACGATATTCGACCAACAAGGACCGGAGGCCGCGATTACGAGGCTAACTTTGCGGAACTGCAGCCTATCAGTGTCGATGACACCATTGTGAAGTTTACGGCCAGCTGGACGCCGAACGATGACACGCTGATCTATGCTTCATGGTCAGAAGGCTACCGTCCACCAGGCTTTAACCGTGCAGCGGCCAAAGAAGGCGGCCAGTATAACTCTAGCGACAATAATCTTCTGGCAGATGGCACCAATTGCGGCACCGCGGCGCCCATTGAAGCCAATGCGGCCACCGGATTTCCCGGCTATTGCCTACCTTACGTGTTTGAATCTGACACGCTTGAGAACATGGAACTCGGCTGGAAAACCACCATGGCAGATGGCCAGGTACGGTTTAATGGTGCTATCTACAAGATCGACTGGAATGATATTCAGGTCTCTCAGTTTGACTCGCAGAACATCTCCGTCTTAACCATTGTCGACAATGGCGGTGACGCTGAGATCCTGGGTGTTGAGGCAGATTTGGTCTGGTTGGCAACTGACAACTTCACCCTGTATGCCGCTGCGTCTTACAACGACACTGAGCTGGTTCGGGTTGATCCGGCATTTGCTGTTATTGTTGCTGACGAAGGCTCGCCATTACCGTTGACGCCTGAATTCCAGAGCAGCATTCGTGGTCGCTACGAATGGCAGATGGCAGGCGCCCTGAACGCCCATTGGCAGCTGGGCATTAAATATGCCGGCGAAGCACTTAACTCGTTAGTGGATACACCGACAGAGCCTAATTCAACCCAGCAAGCCTATACATTGGTTAATGCCAGCGTTGGGGTTCAAGACGAATCTGTCGGCTGGGGCGTTGAGCTTTTCGTGTCAAACCTGACAGACAAACGCGCTGAACTGCACATCAACCGCCAGGACTTTTTCGAGCGTATTACGACTAACCGACCTCGGACTATTGGTCTTCGTGTCTCATACGACTTGCGCTAGACAAAAGGCCTAGTGGCAGTCAACAACCAGGGTGAATTTCACCCTGGTTGTTACTGAGAACGTTTGACTTAATAACGTTTAAACTCAGGACACCCAAACTAATACCATCGGTATGGCAAAAATGCCTAAAGAAAAACCTGATAATGAAAATATTTTGACGCAGGGCCGTCAGCAATTGCAGGCGGGCCAATTTCAAGGGGCAGGCGAATCCGCCAGTGCCGTACTACTCACACAACCAAATCATCCCGATGCCTTGTACTTACTCGCTGTTAGCCAGCGCTATCTGCAAGATGTCGACGGGGCACTGCAAAGCCTTGCCTTGTTAAAAACTCAGGACCCGACACTCGGCCGTGCACATCAAGAATCCGGCCACTGCTATCTTGCGCTTAACCGCCAGAAAGATGCCCTAGCGGCTTTCCAGCAGGCGGTACAATTGAACAATTCTCTGCTGGCGAGCTGGCAAGCGATCAGTCGCCTGACCTCAACATCTGAGCATCCTAACTGGCACCAGCAGGCACTAGACCAGATCAACAGGTTGTCCGCACTGCCGCCGGCGCTCTTGAGCGTTCGCAATATGATCAGCGAAGGTAAATGGTTCAGGGCAGAACAGCTGTGTCGCAGTTTCCTGCAGAAACAGCCGAAACACGTTGAAGCGATGCGCCTGTTAGCGGATCTGGGGATCAAGTCTGAAGTACTCGACGATGCCGAATTTATTCTCGAAAGTGCGGTGGCATTTGAGCCGGAAAATGTGCTGGCACGCTTTGACTACATGAATGTGCTCTATCGTCGCCAAAAGTACGTTGAATCAATGGCCCAAGCTACGCTGTTGCGTAACGTCATGCCTGGCAATCAAGCTTACCAGACCGCTTATGCGAACCAGTGTGTGGCCGTCGGTCGATTTGACGAGGCCTTGGCTATTTACGACGACGTTATCCAACAATTGCCTCGCTCCGCTGAACTCCACTTACTTCGTGGCCATGCATTAAAAACCATTGATCGCACCGACGACGCCATCGTCGCCTATCAACAAGCTTATGGTGTTCGTGCAGATTTTGGTGACGCCTATTGGAGCCTCGCCAATCTCAAAACCTACCGATTCAGCACCCATGAAATTCATGCCATGCAGCAGCAGCTGGAGATAGAGCAAACTCCGGTTGAAGACCAGGTGCACTTGAGTTTTGCATTAGGCAAAGCGTATGAGGATGCACAAGATTACCCCGCCGCCATGAATTACTACGAGCGCGGTAACCTGAGCAGGAAACAACAGCTCCGCTATAGTGCAGATCGCATGACCGAGATACTCGACCTGCAACGAAGCCTCTGTATACCTGAGCTCTTCGCGTCTCACGCAGGGGCCGGCTGTCCTGCTTCAGATCCGATTTTTATCGTCGGTTTGCCAAGAGCGGGGTCAACCTTACTTGAACAGATTCTTGCCTCCCATTCACAAGTTGATGGCACCCTCGAACTACCTAATATTGGCGCCTTGGCGCATCGGTTAGGCGGCAGACAAATGATTGACGACAAGCCGCAATATCCAGCCAGTCTCACTAACCTAGCCCCTGAGCAGTTAAATCAATTTGGCGAAGCCTATCTCAGTGACACCCAAATTTTTCGCCAAGGCGCACCTTACTTCATCGACAAAATGCCGAACAACTTTCGCCATATTGGCTTGATTCATTTGATTTTGCCAAATGCTCGAATTATTGATGCCCGGCGCCACCCCATGGCCTGTTGTTTCAGCGGCTATAAACAATTGTTCGCCACTGGCCAAGAGTTCACCTATGGCCTGCCAGAGATCGGCCAATACTATCGCGACTATGTGGCATTGATGGATCACTGGGACCAGGTACTGCCAGGCAAAATTCTGCGGGTGCAATACGAGGAGGTCGTGAACGACACCGAAGCCCAAGTTCGACGTCTGCTGGAATTTTTAGGCCTGGATTTTGAGCCGGAATGCTTGGCGTTCCATGCAACCCAGCGCTCCGTAAGAACACCTAGCTCAGAACAAGTCAGGCAACCCATCTATCAAAGCGGGCTCGAGCAATGGCGACATTTTGAGCCTTGGCTAGCACCGTTAAAAGCAGCACTCGGGCCGACGCTCGAACGATACCCAATCACCGGAGGATCCGCTCATTAAGACATCATCTGTAACGACCAGCGAAACGGTCGATGAATCTATCGATATCGGTCATGAAATCGGTGAGGATAACATTGAGGTCTTGGGCCTGGACATCCACAACCCGGTATTTGCCATCTCAGCGCTATCGGTCATTGCGTTGGTTACAGTCACCCTACTGTACCCTGCACTAGCAACTGAGCTATTCCTCGGCATGAAAACCTGGGTGACTTCAACTTTCGACTGGTTCTTTCTGATCTCAGCGAACTTTTTCATCCTCTTTTGTATCGCTATCGCGACTTCACGCTTTGGCAAGATCCGCCTGGGCGGTCCTGACGCAAAACCGCAATATAACTACGGCGGCTGGCTTGCGATGTTGTTTGCCGCTGGCGTGGGGATTGGCCTGATGTTCTTCGGCGTCTACGAACCGTTGACTCACACCTTGAATTCACCGCTGGGCATCGACCCGCAAAATATTGCTGTGGCCCGAGAAGCCGGTATGTCCGCGACCATATTTCATTGGGGTTTGCATGCTTGGGCAATCTACGGTCTGGTCGGACTAGCGCTAGCCTTTTTTTGTTTCAACCGCCAGATGCCGCTGACCCTGCGCTCAGCATTTTTCCCGCTATTTGGCAAAGCCGTCTGGGGGCCATTCGGTCATTTTATCGACGTCATGGCGGTACTAGCGACCATCTTTGGCCTCTCAACATCCCTGGGGTTCGGTGCGGAACAAATCGCGGCGGGTCTGCATCACCTGTTCGATATCCCCGCAAGCAATCTCTCCAAAATATTACTGATCGTAGTCATCATGATCATGGCGTTGATATCGGTTATCGCTGGCCTCGACAAGGGCATCAAACGCCTCAGCGAGCTCAACATGGGTATGGCAGCAATGCTGTGCCTATTCGTGCTGGTGACAGGCCCGACGTTGCTGATCTTTGAGCAGCTGTGGCACACCACCATCAATTATCTGGTTTACCTGCCTCGCTTCAGCAATTGGATCGACCGCACGGACACCGCATTTTACCATGGCTGGACCATTTTCTACCTCGCCTGGTGGATCTCTTGGTCACCTTTTGTTGGCATGTTTATCGCTCGAATCAGCTACGGCAGAACCATTCGCGAGTTTTTTGCTTGGGTTCTGCTGATGCCAACGATTATCAGCATCATCTGGATGTCGACCCTCGGCGGCACCGGTCTCGATCAATATTTTAACCTTGGCGTTAAGGCGCTCGCCGAGATGCCTCCAGAGCTATCCTTGTATGTCATGCTCGAAGGCCTACCCTTCGCTGGCATCGTCTCAGCCATCAGCGTGGTTTTAATCGCGATATTCTTCGTCACCTCCGCCGACTCAGGCTCGCTGGTCATCGACACCATGACCGCCGGCGGCAAAATGAACGCGCCGGTGGTGCAACGCATATTCTGGTGCACGGCCACGGGCTTGGTCGCCATCGCCCTGCTGGTGGGCGGCGGCATGGCCTCATTGCAGGCTCTCACTATCGCGATAGGACTACCATTTTGCCTGGTGTTGCTGCTGATGACTGTCAGCCTCTACAAAGGCCTCAAAGAAGAACCTGTACCTTAAGTAGGGTACGCTAACTTCGCTAGCCTAGCAGCTATCGCTAGCATATTATCAGCGAGATACTGAAGAGAAATATGATCATGGTAGAACCGATCGACCAGGTCCTGATGAGTTTGAGACAGCTGATTCGCGCCACCGAATTGCACTCGAAGAAACTGCTTAAAACAACGGGGCTGACCACCCCGCAGCTGCTGATATTACGCGCCATTCATGATCAATCGGAGATCACCACTGGCGAACTCGCCAGTGCTGTCAGCTTAAGCCAAGCAACCATCACCAACATCGTTGATCGCATGGAAAAGCACGGACTAGTGAGCCGCCAGCGCAGCGTGATTGATCGACGCCGAGTCTATGTACATCTGACCGATCATGCCAAAACAGTACTGACCAACTCGCCCATGCCACTGCAGGAACACTTTACTGAACGTTTCAATCAATTAAAGGATTGGGAGCAAAATCAAGTCATCGCTTCGTTACAGCGGGTCGTGCAGATGATGGATGCGAGCGATATTGTTGCGGCGCCGTTACTCACCCCTGGTATTATCTACGATCCGATTGACTCAATGGGCGCGATGCCTGACGCTAACAAAACGATCAACTCACCCTGAAGGGTTTGCAGAGTTGAATTTTTGCAGACGACCTTGACCCCCTCCACGAGCCGGATCAAGAGCGCCAGCCTATATTCAGGCGCCCTTAATCCTTGAAGATCACAGACTATTTGCCAAGTAAAACCTTGCCCACTAGACCAGCATGCTAGCTGATACTTGGCTACGCTAAATTCCAGCCGTTTTCGCCGCTGCCGAAATACGAGTCGTTAGTCGAACAACTCACCACCACAAGCAGAGGCCGTTGTACCATATTTTTCAAAGGCCTTAATCACGTTGGCACCGGTTCTCCAGCGATGCACCTCGTCGGGACCATCCACCAGGCGCTGGGACCTAACAGCAGTGTACCAACGAGCGAGGGGGGTGTCGTGACTGTAGCCTAAGGCGCCATGAAGTTGCAGAGCAGTATCCACAACCTGGTGCACCATGTTGGCTAAAAACACCTTGGCGATACCATTTTCTTGACGCAAGTCCATGCCCTTTTCGGCCTTGTAGGCAATATGCAGCAACATCAGGCGCGCCTTATAGATTTCAGCAGCGCAATCAGCAAACATCCAACGAACGCCTTGACGATCCGCAAGACGCTCGCCGAAGGTCACTCGGTTGACCACATGACCGGCAGCAAGATCAAGCGCGCGCTGCGCGATGGCAACATTATGCATGCCATGTCGCAGGCGACCATAGGCTAGTCGATGCTGACCCATGTTAAATCCCTGACCCCGACCGCCTAGAATATTCTCTCGCGGCACGCGCAAATTCTCGATATTAATCTCTGAATGGGAACCGCCTAATTTAAGCCCCAATTCCGTGTGTGGCTGCATAGTTTCGATATTTCGAACAATTTCATAACCGGCATTCGGCAACTCAACAATAAACGTGGAGTACTGCTCATGACGTGGTGCATCGGGGTCCGTCTTGGCCATAACCACGGCTATATCAGCAACACTGGCGGACGAGCTAAACCATTTTTCGCCATTCAGCACCCACTCATCGCCTTCCAACACCGCGGTTGTTTGCATACCCGTTGCATCAGCACCGGCAGCTTTTTCAGTCATGGAATAACAGATACGTTTCTCACCGTTAAGCAAAGGTTTGAGAAACTTTTCTTTTTGATAATCGGTACCATGCTCAAGCAATGTCAACATAGTGGCATCGTCAGGACCTTGAGTGTTCATCGATAATGCACCCAAAAAACTTTCGCCCAGTTCCATTTGCACCAATGCATTCGCTAAGGGCCGCAGACCCATGCCACCATGCTCTTGGGGTATAAACGGACACCAAAGACCTTGCGCCCGGGCCTTGCCTCTTAGCTCAGCCAGAACACTCTCAAAATTATCAGCGGTACAGGTCTCTTCCGCGGGATGACATTCTTCTTGCACAAACTTTCGCACTTTATTGCGGACCGTTCTTGCATCTTCTGGAATTTCGAAATCGATCATAGCCCATACCCTCTATTTTGCTGTTTTGAAGTTCGCTGTTTTAACACTCTCTGTCTTGAAGCTCTTTGTCTTGAAGCTCTTTGTCTTGAAGCTCCGCCAGCATCTTTTGAATGCTGACCCTAAATCCAGTTGCCTCGGCAGTGTACCAGCAGAACACTTCAAATCAACCCGACGAAGCCGCGCCGGCCAGATACCATTTCCGGCGTTGGGGCAGTTACCGAGCGCCGAACGTACCCCTGCAACTCGAGACAAGTCGACTCGCTATGGGCCTTGTGCAACGCATTCTAGCGAGCAAAGCATTTGCTCAGACCCGCGCCATCCTATATAAGAAAGCTCTGGCAGTCGGCTAACGACAACTAATATGAATCAACAGCAAGGAATGAAAATCATGGCAGATCGATTTGATTTGACGGGGAAAGTGGCTGTGGTTACCGGTGGCAGCCGCGGTATGGGGCTCGAAATGTGCAAGGCTTTTGCCGCCGCGGGCGCTCGTGTCATTGTCGCTAGCCGCAAAGAAGCAGCCTGCATTGCCGTGGCCAAAGACATTCAGGCTGAATCTGGTCAGGAATGTCACGGCTTCGGCTATCACGCCGGCGACTGGGACGCCAGCGACCGACTTGCCGAGTTTGCCTATGAAAAATTCGGCAAGGTCGACATTCTGGTGAACAACGCGGGCATGTCACCCTTGTATGACAAGCTTACAGATGTAACGGAAGCGTTATACGAAAAAATTCTGCAGGTTAATCTGCGCGGCCCATTTCGCTTATCAACACTCATCGGCGAGCGCATGGCGGCAGGTGACGGCGGTTCAATCATCATGGTCAGCAGCACAGCGGCCGTCCAGCCTACACCCACAGAACTGCCCTACGGTATGGCCAAGGCTGGTGTTAATGCATTTACCTTAGGCTTAGCGCGAGCCTATAGCCCCAAAGTTCGGGTCAACTGCATCATGCCAGGGCCTTTTTTGACCGACATCGCCAAGGCTTGGGACATGGATGCGTTCAACGAGCGCGCCCGCACCACCATCCCCTTACGTCGAGGTGGTCAGGCCGAAGAAATCGTTGGTGCGGCATTATACTTTGCCAGTGATGCCTCAAGCTTTACCACCGGCGCCATTCTGAAGATCGATGGCGGCTCAGCTTACCCAGCAGCCTAAGCCTGAGGTGAGCAGACGCTTGAGCACACGACAATCAAGGCAGTTAGCCAACATCGAAAACATCGACACGCTCGACCGCCAGCTCGTCTCGAACCAGACTCAGATCAAAATACTCACCCTTGAGCCAAGCTGCGTAGTGGTCGGTGATGTGCCGACTGTCTGGTCGCCCGCCGTTACCACTGGCAGTCACAAATTTGATATGTTTTGCATCGGCCAGGTCAACCACCCAACGAAATGCCGGGCCGTGATAGACCTCCTGAACAAGCTCTAACGGGCTTGGCGAAACATGGGTTGCCATCGCCAGCGTTGTCGCACTGCCGCCAATTGAATCAGGGCCGACAACCATGTCCTGCCACGTTGGAAACTTTCTGAGTGAATGCCCAAAGCGAATCTTATGAATATCACCCCAACGCCAATCGTCACCGCAGGTACTGGTCAAGCTTTGAATGATGTCAGTAACATCCTCGCAGACCATCGCCTCAAATTGTGCACGATAGGCCAGCCAGGGTGAACCTTCGGACATGAAGTGGTCTATAGAGAATCGATTCAAACCCGGCGCAATCAACGACAGCGTCTGCAGACTCGCCGAGTCACCGAGAACGGCGGTCATAAAGCGAATGTGGGTTCGTTTTTCCAACAGCGGATAGAACACGCAGGCCGCTTTAGAATCCACATGAGCGACGAAATCCCAGCCAGACAGCAATGATTTGGCGAGACGGAGCTCGGGACTGGACTGATCTGTCGCCAGCGCCTGAATGTAGGCCGGCACCAAGTCTCGAGCACGAACATCCAGCAAATCGCGCTGCATCGACAAAAAATAGTCCGTGTCGAAATCATCACCCTGCTCGATCAACAGCTCCTCGATGCGTCGCGCTCGAGCATCCTGAGCTGGAAAATTGTGAATGGGGTATTCGCCTCGATCACCCATGGTGTCACTGTTCGCGGTGTACAGATAACCCGTCGTCGGATTCTGCTCAACCAGCAATTCATGGGCCTGACTCGTGTCAAACGCATACCGGTCATCCCAGCCAGGTAATGGCACCACACCGGTAACACCCGGCTTGCCATGGCCGGGACGCTTGCGAAGCGTTGCCGCCACATAGCGGTGCAGGCTATTGTGGCGATCCACAGCAATAATGTTATTCACCAATGGACATCGATCAGCTTCGAACAATGCCGAGCCAAGCTCCGCGCTGGTTTTAGCCAGCGGCATCAGCGCTAGAACACCCGCAGAAGTCGGCTGATCACGCATCACCCAATCCAGGGCCGTGACGTGCTGTCGCGCGGCAGGCACGGTGATGCCTAGATTATCGGTGATGGACTCCAGGATCGGCCCCCGCTTTGACTCCATGACCGCAAAAGATCGCGACGCCTGCCCCGCCACGGCAATCTCATAGTCGCAGCTGACATCAGGCTTATCTCGCTCCACAAACACGTCGTAGGTATCGACAAAACCGGTGGTCAAACCCCATGATACGTCTTGATTGAAGCCCATCATGAAGTAAGGCACGCCAGGAAAACTGGCGCCAAAAGCATCCCACCCCGGTGCACTCAAATGTGAATAGAAAAACGTGTTCGGTATTGTATGCGGTTGGTGGGGGTCCATCGCCAGCAACGGCATGCCCGATTTGGATAACGCTGCCGAGACCGCCCAGTTATTGCTACCGCTCAGACGGGTTTCATGGGGAAACAGCAGCTTCGCAACATTCAGGTCTATGTCTAACAAGGCATCGTGCAACAGCGCCACATTATCGGCATCAGCGCTGGAGAACCGCAGCACATGATTGCGAAACCAGTCCACGCCGTGCGTGGCCATTAACTTACCGAGATAAATTTTCTCCAACCAGGTCTTATGCTGGAACCAACCTGTAAATCGGTACCGTGAGGCGACATCATGACGGGTATAATGTCTTGGCTGTGTGCCGGCTTTGAGAAACTCAGGTGGTATCTCGTCAAGAGAATCTACATAGCTGTTTACACCCTGCAGATAGGCATCAACGATATAGTCACCGGGCGAGTCAGGAATATCATAGGCGGCGACATTGAACGCTCGGTGCATCAGATCTTGAGCGACATATTTTTCGCCCATAGCACTCGCTGCCGTACCCGTT
>Ga0209119_1001102_pt1 | contig 27226 bp, 17 predicted proteins | sample COG_03_FD_184747 | JGI IMG/M metagenome (GOLD analysis project Ga0209119, IMG submission 184747) | Pelagic Microbial community sample from North Sea - COGITO 998_met_03 (SPAdes) (version 2) | ecosystem: Environmental > Aquatic > Marine > Neritic zone/Coastal water | place: Helgoland, sampling...
ATCTCATCTTAGATAGGTTTTGTTCTGGTTGTGCGTATGTTTCAAGAATGTCAGGATTTATAACCCGTTCATAATAGACAACTACACCGTCATCATCATAACGAGGAAGTAATACTTCTTTAGGATCTGTGACAGATTGTGAGGCATTCAATGTACGTGTAATACTATCAACTCCGGCGCCAGAAATTACACCAGAAGTGTGATTACCTGAAGATAAGCCAGAGGAGATTGAAACTCCACGGAATGTGTCTTGTACAGTTTGTATGACTCCCTGAGAATACGATCCGCCTTGTTTTGTAGAAGAAACATAATAACTACGATTAACAAACCCGGCATCATCTTCAGCCTGGAAAGCTCCAAGTTTAACAAACCCTTTACGGATCATTGTATCTTCATCACTATCATTTGCGATTTGAACAATTACACCTTCTTTGGGGTGATCTGGGATATAGCCTTTGTAGCCATTAAGTCGAACAGCTTCAGTTACTTCTTTCAGATCTTCTTCCAAATTCAGAGCCTGTATATATACCATCATACCACGAACACCGGTTTTATTATTGGCATATATGTCATGGATCTCACTACGTTCTTCGCCAGTAAGTTCTTCAATTGCATACAATGTAACCAGACGATCAATTACAGCTGTGTCAGTTTCAACGTAATTACCTGTTAGCTTATTAATTGCATATGCATTGGTAATCAGTTGGTGACCAGCACCTTGATCTGTCATGAATTTAGCCAACTGTAGAGCTTTGTCTTTAATATCGCCAGCAATAGAAGATGGGTTTCCACCATCTATCAAAGCTTCGGCAGCATCAATTGCACGACCACGAGCAGCATCCGAAGTTATCAAACGAATGGACTCACCTGGGTTAGATTTATCGTAGACTGAGGCAAAATCATTCTTACCAAAAGCTTTGTACATCAGTTTCCACTGAGCAGCAGTAGGAGCCGTATTGAAGTCTCCTGTCAGGATAGCTGGAAGATCTATACGAAAAGCCTGACGAACCTGTGAGATGTCTTTATTAACACTATCCAACAGCTTCAAACTTGCTTGGTTTATTTCAGTAGAGCCTACCAATTCGTTTACAAACTCTTGTATTGGAACCAAGCTATCTAAGCTCATGCCAGCATGTACCATGTTCTTAGTGATCTCAGTTGATACATCACCACGTTTAGCATCTAAGAAACTTGTGGCAAATGCTACAGCAGCTGTCAGACGTTTAGTTAATACTGCAGAATTCTCATCACGAGTTTTACGAGCATGGAATTCATCTGTAATCTCTGCAGCTTTCTTTAGTAGGCCAGAGGTTGCTTTGTCAGCAAGATCTATAGATCCCATCAATGGACGAAGGATTGAGAATTCTTTGTTACTCTCCTCAATCAGTAGGTTTTTAGACAATACGTTCAACAATCCAACAGCAGTATCACTGTGGATGTCAATTGTACCTACCGCTTTACGCATCAATACCGCTGTAGTTTGTGTCACAAATTTACTAAGTGTTGAAGCATCATTACCAGGAGGACGAGGCAACTTATCTAAGGCAGCCCGGAAACCTTTAGATGACTGGGATAGAGCAAAGAATACTGCGATTGCATCACTCATACCTTCATCATTTTCTGTATTACCCATAAGTGTCATAACAGTTGAAAAGCGTTCTTGACCAATACGACCTGAACCAAACATCTCAGGTTTAAGATTATCTGTGACATAGGTAAATAAACTATTTAATGTATCACTCGTTTGTGGATCTAAACGAGTTTCCATTGCGATGACCATGTGAATGGCACGGAATGTTTGTTGTTCATACTCATTTGGGGAAAACCCACCCATTGTGAGGTCACGTACAGCCAGAGCAGCTGCATCTTTGTAGCGATCTAATTGCTCAGTACGTTCTTCACGATTGTCACCAAAATCAAGAGCAGCTAGACGCTCTTTAATTAGATCAATCCAAAAGTTTGAGTAGTCATGCGCTTCAGGGGTAAGCTCACCATTACTGTTTGAGTTGTCGTTGCTCCCGCCTGTGCCTGATTCGATCTCAATTTCTACAGTATCTGTGGTAGGTGTTTCAGCATCTTCAATAATCGTTTTATTGTCTTGAATAGTCGCAATAGTAGATGGGATTGGTTCAGCCTTTATAGCCTTATTCAGCAACTTAACATTGGCAGCCACATTTGAGTATATGTCTTGCTTTAGATTACCACCCATAATACGTGCCATTAAAGCTTTTACCTTACGGGATAGTTTAGCTAGGACACTGGTACGAGTTGTTTTCAATACTGATACTAATTTCTCATTTGTTAGAGACCATAATAAGAAAGCATTCATCTGTTCTGCAGGAGTATTCAATCCGTTTATAGCATCCTTGGCTAGAACAGCAGTCTGTACAACTTCTGCACCATCATTAGAGAAATCTAAACCAAGAAATTCATCCTTCAGGATCTCTAAACGAGCAACATTTGGGTTGTGATCACCTGCATAGTGAGCATCTATGTGTTCTGCAGTTGAGTCCTGGATGATTTCTTCAAGAGGTGAAGCCTCTTTAGCTACAGCTCCGGCATCCAGATTATCTTGGATCAATACATTGATGGCATCTCTGTCCATCTCAGTATCGTCACCACGAGATATTGATGTACCAGATCCCCCCATATGATCAACAGATAGTGGGATTTGTTTGAATGCATCTTTACGGGCTTTGTTCTTGCGTTGGAAACCTTGCAACTGTTGTAGCAACTCTCGTGAATTACTAGAAGTTAGTGTGTTGTTAGAGTTCTTATTCGATTTAATACGCGCGTCATTATAGGCTTTAGATAGGAGATGTTTGTTAGTCTTGGTATCAGCATGACGAAGGAAACTCTCAAAATCTTCAACGATACTGATTAAAATATCGGAGTCCCAATTCTTCAGCACAGCAGTGTTGATACGGTCAGAATACTTCAGAACGTCAGAGATACGCATATCAATTCCATCAAACACAGACAGTGTATTTTCTGGAGCATCATCGGCACTGTAGATTTCATTCATCATCATAGCATCCCCACGACCAATAGAAATATAAGGGATAATTTTAACCTTGGACTCTGCAGGGCGTTGTAGTGAAGGTGATTGACGTAGGTTACCATCCAAAGTAGCGGATAGTGCAGCAGAGTTATCACCGTGCTGAGATGCTTCAAATCCACCTACAGCAAGGGTCTGAGATCCGTTACTAAATAGTGGAGCATACACTCTTAGTTCCTCTACCAGAGCATCATAATCAGACTGTGCAAGATCTTGGCGAGATTTAATCTTACCTTCAGCGATCTGATCTTTAACCATTTTAGCTAATCGTTCAGTAAATAGGGTGTCTAAGAAATTAGCTTGGACAGATGTCATAAATACCAAGTGATTGTTCACGTTTGTAATTTCAGATCCAATAACTTCCTTAGCCGAGTTGCTAAGAAGTGAACCAGTCTCCTCAACTACAAGCTCTTCAAATTGTTTAATGGCTGATTTACTGAAAGTGAAGGTAGCTGGATCCAGAGGATCTGGTAGCTTTTGACCAAACAACAATTCGATGTCTGCATTTACACCTGGGTAACCAAGGTACTCAGCAAATGTTACACCATCTTGGCTAGAAGCTAATTTACTATAGATCTCAATCATCATGTCATGTGCTAAACCTTTACCCACACCAGCAATACCGGAGCCATAGACAGTTTTTGTCATAGGGTTCTTTGAGCTGTTACGTGTAAGGTGAAACCTGTTCTTACGGAAATCTTCATCGGTGTTGGATGCAAAGTCACCAAACTTAACAGTAAGACGTGCTAGAGCATAAAGCTTTTCTTTATCTATTCTATTTGAAGCAGCAATATTCGCATACATAGTTTGCTCTGCGTACAATGAAGTTACTTCATATAGATCCTCAAAACCAAGCTTACCAAACAGGTGGTTTAGTGTGCGGTTTTTAACACCAAGGAAGAAGCCAACACGTTGGAAGTTGTCGTGATCTAAGGCTGTAAGTAGACCTTGGCCAAAGTTAGCCATCAAGTTAGCAGGCCCATCAGTTTTACCATCAAGCTCGAAAGATAATGATGTTTCAAACTTGGTTAGATCTGGTGCTACCTTTAGAGAGGCTACCGTAAGGATTGCAGACATTTGTTGCATATCCATACCATTACCCATTTCTTTGGCCATAACCTCTAGGTTCATAGTCTCCCCATTAAGATGTTTCACGGCTTCAGCAATACTGTCACCATATTTGGCTGCAAAGTCACCTTGGATACTCGCAAGAATATCATCATGGTTCTCATTCTCTACTTTGTTTATGCCTGAAGCTTGAGCCACGGTTAGCCAGAAAGCACGTTGGTGCTTAATAGATGTCATATCTAACACATCATTTGTAGGTGTAACTAAGGCACGTAAGATCTTGTTTGACTGAGGATTGATACCTTTTTGTTGATGACGCCCAACCTTGGTAACACCAACACCGTAGTAGACAGATCCACCTTCAGACATAGCAGCGATCACTGCTTGGGCATTGTCCCAATTATTTCGGATGGATGTATTAAGCCCATCTACAGAAAGACGTAGGGTAGCATTACCAGCGAAGCTGTCCATATCAACATAACCAAGACGTTCCTTGATGAAATCATATCCCAATGCTGTAGCAAACGATGACATGTTTGTAGCAAGCTTGTGTGGTGTATCCTGCATGTTCTTTATGGCAATCTGCTCTTGCTCACCTAGAGGTACGTCAGAACGCTCCTGAGTGGTATCAACATGGTCAATTTTCTTATCAAATGATGGCATAATATCTAATTCAGGTGCGATCGCTTTTTGTATAGCACCTCGTCCAACAATACCTATATCATCTTGGTACTTTTTCAGTCCGTCAATGTTGATTGTTACTGCTGTATTTTTGCCATCTCCCAAATTGATTTTTATTGTGGATAAGCGAATAAGATCTGTCTCCTGAGATGCAACCAATATGATCTCTTTAATTAGACCCTCAACAGCACGGACATCTACCATAGAATTAGTTTTGTCTATTTTCATATTCCAAGATTTCATAACCATATTAGTTATTTGAGTGACTGCACGGTTAGGTGGAACACCTGTTGCGATATCGCGGTAGTTTTCTTCAGTCACATCATGGATAGACAAACCAAGATTTTCCAAGGTCTCCTCCATACGTGACGGATCTCCAGGTGTAGTGGTCGTCATCCAATCCAATACAGTTGTGGCAGCTAAACCGAGAAGAGTAGGATCGTATAAACCAGTTTCTGTATTTACAAATACTAATGCTTTCTTGTTACGAAATTCTGCTGAATCCTTATCAGAAAGAATATGCTCATAAACAGTCTCTCCACCTACTTTACCAAATGGAACTGTTGATAGCCGAGATTGTACCCCATCAACAATTGCACCTAGATGTTCTGTTATAAAATTTTGGTAAACAATATGTTCTGGGTCTACTTGGTTTAAGAGACTTTCCGCATCTGTCCAAGCAATATCATTATCCAGAGGTTTGTACGTAGCGTTGAACCGGCTATCTAGTTTCGAGTAATCACGCTTATTTAGCGGTGTTTGTACGGTATCGCTTTGTCGTATAGTATTTTCTCGTTGGCTGGGTGCTTGACTTCCACCGGCCTTGGTAATGACTTGTTTGACATATGCTATTCCTTTCGGGAATTGTGCTGTTGCTCTGTCCTCGTCTAATATCATCGCTGCACCTAATTCGGCGAACAACTCAGAGAATAATGTATCAGCTTTTTTGAAACCAAGAGCGTAAGAGAAATACTCTTTAGAGCGTTTATTGACCTTGGTTGAGTCTTTGATTTCTTTATATAGCTCACCCTTCAGAGGGTCAAAACCAAGTTGATCCATTGAAAGTGTGCGTCCAGGTGTTTTTACAGCAGCACCATCAATCAAATGCATCAACTCGTGGAATAAAACATGTTTACCGAGTGCCAACTTACCTGCTTTAATATTTGTAATTATTTCTGGTTTAAGAGCAATAACACCCTCACCCCAATAAGCATGTCCATTATGATCCGGATCCTTGGTTATCAATTCAGCGAAGACTTTAACCACGTCAGGTAAACCCATCTGTTCAAGAATTGGAGACAAAACATTAGTCAGTGTTTTGGTATCTTTCTTGTTCAGAGCTTTATGTTGTACATTCTTATCCCAACCATTGATTGATTTAATACGATCATCAGGGGTTAGATTATCAAATTCAGCCTTAGTAGTAGGTTGTTTTACTAATGTGGTCTGCTCAACCTCTCCCTCGGTGGCGTTGTCTAGCGACAACACCTCCTCTTCCGAAGTTTCGACAGCCGTTGTGTCGTCCAATCCTTCTTCATTGTTCTCACCATCCTCTAGGTTAGACAGTGCTTGATCACTTAAAGCCTGTTCCTCATCCGTTAGAGTGTCAGTGTCACCAAAATTAGCTTCAGGAATGTCTGAAGGATCAATACTTGGTATGGGTGCTTCTTCTTCTGTTTTTGTTTCTTGTTTTTTAACAACAAGAGTTGGAACTGTGATCTTACCATTTGGGAATAAATCAGGGAACTGTTCAACCAGTAGGTTGTGAACTTCAGCTGCAACAGTAGCATCTTTGAACACATTTTGTGCTAGTGCAACTGAACCTTCACGACCGGGATGGAGTGTGATCGGTTTAGATCCCTTCGGGTGTCCTGCAGGTACAATCTTTGTGCCACCAACAATAGAAGCGAACTTCATAGGTAGACCTGCAACACCGTTGCCTGCTTGAGCAGACCGGTTCAGCGCATCGACTTTATTGGCAAGGTGAGTGGTGAATAAGCCAAAGGACTTAGCAACATCTGATGCACGTATAAGAATCCCCTCAGATCCTTTCTCAGTTGATGGGAACGTGCCAAATTCATTACGGGCACCTTTAGTTATATCAGCTACAAAATCATTTATAGAGCGTAATTTGTTGCCCTTTACGTCTTTAAACCCGCCCAACAGGATTGAGCGAGATACTTTATTACCTAGATCTAAACCAGGGGTGATTGATACTGTGCCGTCCTCAGCAACTTCAACCGTACCACCTACATGTTTATTCACAGCCTCAGAGATCTTACCTGCAGTCTTTAATAGGGTGCGTGCTTTCTTAGGAATCTTAGAAGCTCCACCAGATGTAAAAATCTTTTTAAGTAATTCAGGATGTACTGCAGTTGGGTTGATTTCAGCTAGAGCCAAAGTGTCAGCAATAACCTGCTCGTTAATTTCAATTTTGGATACATCCAACTTATTTTGATCAATTTCACTAGCACGTTTAACGATTGCACGTAGTTGGGTAGAGGCTAAAACTTTCTGAACTTCGGTACGAACATCAGCAGGAAGACTTTTAACTGAACGCTGTAATTCATTGATTTGTGTATTAGCAAACAATAAATCAGAGTCAGCCAATTTACGGATTTTAGTGGATTTGACACCTGCCAGAATGCCTTGAATATTTGATAAGATTGTACCATTAGGGGTAACATTTTTAGTAAAGCCAGGAGAAACTAAGATCTTTGCTTTGTTTTCAGCAATAACTGATACAGCTTCCGGGGTAGCTTTTTTGTCAGCAATGTAGGTATTAGTTAGAATCTGTGTTTGAGCTACTGCTTGATTTACCACACCAACGATCTTTTCATTTGGTCGATCAATAACATCCTGAACTTTATCGCCTACAGCTTCAGCCACAGGAGCTAATGCTTGTGCCACTGGTTTAACAACAGGAGCTGTGACCTTGGATACAGCCTTACTGGTAGCTTTTGCACCAGTACCGGCAGCATCAAGTATGTTTGCTGTGGTTTCAGATTGAGCAGCTTTTATTGTACCCTTTGCAGCAGATTTTAATACTGACCCAGCAGTAGAAGGAATAGCCAATGTGCCTGCAGTACCAATACCACCTACCAAGCCTTCAACAGCAGCAGAACCAACCCCTTCAAGTAGTCTTTGGTCTTCATCAGCATTACGTTGTAGGGCTACATTAGAAGCAAAAGTACCACCTGCACCTTGGAGAGTTTCTTCAACGCCTTCTGCAGCGATACCAGTAACTTTTTGCCCAACATTTTTACCTTTAAAGAATTTCAATGGATTAGTTTCTAGTTTACCAGCAACCTTACCAAAAGCGATAGCAGCAGGCAGGGTTAACGCTAAAGCCTCATTACCACCTAGTGTAGCAGTACGCTTACGTGCAGCATCAGGAGTTAGCCCTTGACTGATTAGATCACGGTATACTTGGGATCCTTCCATCAAATCTGCATGTGGAATCTGTAGAATGGTCATGGCAGTGTCACGATGAACTGACAGAGCTTCTGTTGTACCAATTGATAGGGCGGTAGCCAGATCTGCAGACTCTTTGGCAAGAGCAGCTGATTCTTTACCAACGATACCTGCAGCACCTGTGGCATTACGTACTGCGATCTTAGAAGCTACTCCAATCAACTTACCAGAGAAACCAATTGAACCAATACCAGAAGCAATAATATCTAACGAAGAGGTTGGAGTATCAGCTATACGTCCACCTGCATCTAATGCAGAACGACCAACAGATTTCAAGTTAGCTAGGAAGCTATTTGAGTCTTCAGCTAAATCCTTATCTAATTGTATTTTATTATCTTCTTCATCTAATGTGGACTGTAAATTTACTAACTGTTTTTGGTCTTTATTCTCTTTAGATTGTAGAGCCAAAATAGAAGCAGTCACTTGTTGTGTGTTTTGTTGGATCCCTTGAGCAGCATTATTAAATGCAGACCCATCTAAACCAACACCATCAGCAGCACTACCTACAGCTAGAAAAGGAAAAGAAACTGCATCACCTACAGCCCCAAGAAATGCAGAGGTTGCACCAGAGGCAACATCACCAGCTATTTGTAAGGCATCACGATTAGAACTATCAGCACGAATAAGTCCTTGACGTTCTTGGGCATTAATTACTTTTAGTCTATTGTCGTCACTAAGGACAATGGTCTCACCTGACGAATTACCTGTAAACTTACCAAGAGCTATACGCTCCGCTTCATTATCCGTTAGAATTACTTCGTCAGCCATATAAAAAAATCCTCAATATTCAGATACTGAAGTACCTAATACTGAGGATTTTAATAATAAGCCAGAGTTAACTTTTAACGAGTAATGCCTAATTTTTCAAAAAAGGAACGAATACTGTTACCTGCATCTGTTCCTTGTGTCCCTAGTTGTCTTGTGTTGCTATTAGATTGTGTACTTGCAGCTCCATCAAGTAATCGTGTAGCCTCAGACGCTGCAGTAGGTAATAGATTATCAGCATCAGACGGTCGGATAGGTACACGCTTAGAACCCCCAGAAGTTGTTGGATTATTTTGACGACTTAAATCTTGAATATGTTCAGGAGTAATTATATTACGTAAAGCTTTTAATTCTTTTTGGTACTTTTTCTCAAGAGCTTCAGGCACTTTAGCATTAGGATTTCGTTTAATCTTTTGACGTTCCTTTGCAACTTTTGTAAATGAATCCAATTGACGATTACGTTGTTTGAGTTTGTTTTTATTTATTTGTGTTTTTTCAAGTGTACGATTGTACACAGTTTCTTCAAAAAACCGATTAAATACCTCATTTGTATTGTTTTGTGCAATACCATCACCAAAAGCAAGAGCACCATTTTTACCAAAGAAATATCCATCATCTTCTAATGAAGAAATTCGAATGACTTCAGCAGCTTTAGCTAATGTAGTACTATTGTCTTCAGCTACTTTTTTGATGGCAGCTGTAAGTTCATTACCAGATAGTTTACCTGCTTGAGTGCCCTGTAAAGCAGCAGCTAGATACCCAGTAGGATCTGATTCTGCATTTTGAGCACCAATAACAGCACGACTAAACGGACTAGCCTCTTCAACTTTAGCTAATGCAGCATTTGAGTTATTTATAGCAGCTGTAATGTCGATATCATCAACATCGGTTAAGCCAGGGTTCAAACGTTTGTACAGTTCACTATCTGGGTTAGCAAAAGCATCAGCAATCTTCTGGTTCTCAGTAGTAATCTGTGCAGATGTAAGTCCTGTAGTGTCACGATTTGCAATAAAATCACTAACCTGTGTTTGTGTTAGAATTGTATTATTTGCTGTAATACTACGGATAAAATCATTTGTACCTTGATCAATATTGTGTTGGTTAACTGCCTTAACACTTGCATCTCCAGTAGCACCTGATGCAGTTAATGGTGCACCAGATTGACCAAAATTATCGAGTTGTTTTTGTGTAAGATTAGACACTGTAGTATCAAAATCATTTAAAGCAGTCTGGAATGAGGATACACGAGGGGATCCATCTAAATTTGTAACACCATTAGCTAGATTATCTTGACGAACTGCCGCTACTAAACGTTGTCGTTGTTGGGCTTGTTTAGTTGCATCTTGGCCTTGTTGGAATTCAAGAGCTGTACGACCCTCTGAAGCATCAGCACGCCCACTGGCAGCCAATGTAGAAGCAGCAGAAGCTCTTGCACTATTAGCTTGGGCACCAGTCAAATCTATATTTGCGCGATCCTGCTCAAAACCAAGGACTGTACCACGAAGCTCTGCAATACGCTTAGTCATACCTACAGATAGGTTCTTCCCATCAAATGAGCCAGTATCAAGAAAACTTGCGAGATCCTCTTCAGAGCCTAGCTGTGCTATCTCGCCTGCTAACGCAATATCATTTTTTTCCTTCTGACCTGTATCCAGATCTTTTAGGATTGAAGTTGCAGTGTTGAAGCCTCGGTCTAGTGTTTTTGCTGACTCAATGGCAAGATTATTACTCGCAGAGAAGTTAGGTGCAGCAATCTGTTTTACTTGTAATTGGGACATAGGGATATTCCTTATATGCTACGCAGTTTAATAGCTTCTGCTGCAGATTCACGAGTATTGCCCATAGCTGTCGCACGAGATTCTAGTTTGTCTGCTAAAGACCCGTTAAAAGCTTGACGCTCATTAAATAGATTGGTCTCAAAAGCACGAGACTGCAGATCAAACTGGTCTTGGGCCAACTTACTCTGCTTGAATGAGTTAATGATTGCGCCAATGGACTGTACAGCACCGAAGGCTGCACCAATACCTTTGAAGTTTAAGGAGTTATCTTTATTCTTAAAAATCCCTGATAGTCCAGCCTTGGCTCCACCACCTTCTAGGAAGTTTGTATTAACATCCCCTCGTGGGGTAAAAGGGCTATTGACTTTCGATTGTGAATAGTCACGAATAGCCAATTGTTTTGTGTCATCTTGTTCATCTGAAAAACTCATAATTCTAAACTCCTCGTGTTAATTTTACCTGTAGTACGAAAAAGTAAAAAAGACAATTCATATTATCTATACCAAATCAGGAAGTGTTAGGTTTAATGTTGCAAAATCTCGGATCATGTTATGGTCAATTTGTGCAATGTCAGTCCCAGTCAGTAATGTACGTTGTAAAAATACACTAGGAGTTTCTGGAGTAAACGCAGAAGCTGAACCAATATTACTATTAGCTGGGTCTGTTAAATACAACGTAGCGTAGAAACTGTTACCACCTAAACCTAGTTCTTCGGTAAGCTCCTCAATACGTGTAACCTGTTCCTCATAGTTTTCTCTAGTTATGTCTAGTTGAGCCATAAGTTCACTGGCTTCACTTTGTACAAAATCTGAATACGAAGAGCTTAGAGCGTTTGTCATTTTCAAAAGATTTTCAGCTCTTAGCATACTCCCCCAGTCAATTCCTTTAAATCCTCCAGCAGAGAAATCAGCACTCATCACTATAGTGCCAACAATTGCAGCTACAATCATCCCCAACTCATCACCAAATACTTCTACTGCTGCTTTGGTTACAATGTTAGCAACCACTAGACCGGCTACAGCATTTACAGCAGCGCCTATTACCAAAGCAGCAGTACCAGAAGCACCAAGTGCTGTGCCGATTGCTAAGTTTGATCCTAGAATACCTCCACCAGCCAAGGATAACCCTCCAGTGTAGAAGGCAACAATTACAGAGAGTATTGTCAAAACAATCGCAAAAGCACCTCGTTGGTACCATTTCTGTTTAACTACAATATATGAGTTAATTACTAAAAGACTGTTACTACCTACTAAATTAGCCGAGTCTTTTACAGAAAGTTTTCGTAGAACTTTATCCGTCAGAGGTAAGATTAAACCAGAAGGTTCAGGATCTACTAAGGCATCCGTTAAAGCAATAACAATATTCTCATTACCATAAATGTGATTGATGTAATTGAACCCAATCACGTGGAGTATGTCCTGCTCTGTTGCTGTTTTTTGATGAGTAATCTTAACCCTGCCGGTCTCATTTAGATTAAGATAATCGAAGGGGTCAGTTAAAACCTCTACTGTAGTGTCTCCTATTTTTCCTGAAATCGTTACAGTTTCTTTTATTATCGTAGTCCAAACATATTCTGTATGTATTGTAGTAAAGTTAGGTAGACTTTCATATGAGTTGAAGTTGAGTTTAGTGAATGGAACTTCTTTAGGTGTGCCTGCTATTGTACTGGGGTATGCGGCAATCCATAAGTCCCAGTAAGCCAAGGAAGGAAACGTGAAGTTTGTCTTAGTGTAGAGGTCAAGAAAATAGTGATATATATATTTCTTACTTGAATGATCTGAATCATTAACAGATATCCCGTTAAGCATGTATATGTAATCCATATCTCCTATATCTGCATTGGCTTCAATTTGGTCAAGCAACACCTCAATATCACTACCACCTGTACTTTTTTTATAGGCAGCAGTTATGCCAGGATACTCTGTAGAAAAATCAGCATGACGTATGGATTTGTTATCAACTCTTAGGTTTATAATTGGGTAGTAATCATCCTCAAATATTGCGTTGTATCCTGCTAAATACTCAGCGTAATTTGGATCTGTGATCAATAACTCATCATAAGTCACAACCATTACACCACCTATGTAAGTGTAGTCGCTTACGTATAGAGCGTCTAAATCATAACTATCGGTGGCATAGTAAGTATTAACTGGGCCACCATCGTATGTAATTACCCCTGAACCAGTTCTCCCAGGTATACCGGGCCAGTAGTAGTTCATTGACCAGTATGCTTTAAATGCTGCATCAGAAACACCTGAAAACAGTTCAGCAGTAAACAAAAAAGGGTTAAACTTCCCTATGGTTTTATTTGTGCCTTCAGGTCTGAACACAATATCGGTAGCGTGATCCACAATAAGTAGAGGATTAATATCCTCCCTAAAAAGGTACACATTGTCAATATACATCTGCCCTTCTGGGTAATTGGTTTTTGCCCAAGTATAGTAATTCTTTTGAGTAGTTGAGGGATTTTTCTGCCGAAATGTTGTGACAAATGAAGCAAGATCATGCCCACTTGTCACTGCATTTTGTAACCCGATTTTATACAAATCGGGTGCATTTTCACCAGCTAAATTGTAAATAGTAGATGCAACATACGTGGTGTATTTGCTACTAAAAATTCCCATAGAAAGTCACCTTTTTGGTATTATGGATTAACAGTTCCTAGGTCATTGTTTACACGGATCTTGGCCATTACTTTATCCACGGTGGCGTTATTTAGTTCGACTGGGATGGTTAAACCTTCATCTATGTTTTTCTGAATTATCCAACCATCTAGGAACATCTTAGCTGATTTGTATTCAGCATCCCGTTGGTATGAAGTAATCTGTTGACCGTACAATTCTTTCTGTTTCCCAATAGAACCTACAACGGTGGTAGTATCTGTTCGGGTGTCTAGTGTCTTAGCCCGTTCACTTTCAAGCTGTTCAGCTAGTACGCCGCTTTGGCGTCCAACAATCCCAGCAACAGCAGTAATTCCATCAGTACGTGTATCCATGGTTTGTCCACGTTGTACTTCTGTCTGTTCACCAACTAACGCTACTTGTGCTGGCAACTGAGTATCTAACTTATACTGTTCTTGTGATTTTTGGATTGGTAACAACTGTGTCAAATTAAACTGAGAAATAGCTTCTTCTGTAACTAATGTTGTGGCTAGATTATACGCAGCAATGTCACGTTGAACCGGTAGTATATCAGTTAGTTGGAAAGCATCCAACGCAACCTGTGCAGGCATCACAGAAGCTACTTGGTAATCAGTAACAGCTACATTAGAAGGCATGACTGTGTTTAGATTATAGTTAATTGTGGCAAGTTCTGCAGGCATTAAACTCTCAACCCGGAATGCTTCACCTACTGTTTTGGCTTCAGTCAATGAAATTTCACCATCAATCTGTGCCAATTTAAGTTTAGTAACACTGAATTGTGCAGCAGAATTCTGCATATCAAATGTGAGTTTATTGGTTTCAACTTTTGAGCGTTCAAGATCTATCAATGCTGTGACAACACCAATCTCAGCAGCACGAGCTTGCATCTGTGCTGTAATTGAGTCCCAACGAGCTTTATCTTTGTTCAGTAGAAATTGGGTGGAATTAGCGAGAACGCTTGTCATAACGTCTGTGTATACTTTAGCGTATTGATCACCAGATATACGGTTGTTTTTGAATTCACGATCAATATGTAAATCGACTGAGGCCATCAACGTATCAAATACACCGGCGCCATCTAAATCTTTTTCTGTTAGTTGGGCCAGAGTAACTGTCTCAACCGTTTGATAAATCTCTGAAGTTATATCCGCAACATAATTAAAATCAGCACCCGACAGATCCACCGTTGGTGGTACTGGTGCATTTGCTGTGAGGGAGGTGTACAAAGCATTAGCTACTGTGTCTGCTTCGCTTCCATCATGTAAATCTATATGTGCCATTGTACATCTCTCTCATTAGTTATAATTTATTCGTTACTTATAGCACCTGAAGCGGCTTGGCGAGAGGCCAATGCACTACGCTCACTATCAGACAATGGAGGCAACACTTCGATTGAGAATTTAGAAATCAATGTTGTCTTGTATTGCTTAACGCCAAACTGACCACCTTTTTTCTCTTTACGAAGAACGAACTTCATTTCACGTAGGCGATCAAGCAAGCATTGCTGGATGTGGTAACCTTCTTCAGATTCATCACCATAAGGAATATACTTGGAAACTTTACCAATATATTTACCAACAACAGTCTGAATTGAGCCAGTCAACTGAGAATCTGCAGGATCTAGGTTAACAATTCGTACCCGAACCAAAGCAAGAGCTTTTGCACGTACAACCTGACGACACAATACTGGGTCAGAGATTTTGTTGGCATCCATCAATACCAACTCAGCGTTGGTGGGTGGGCCTTTTGGTTTTGGTTGTTTTGGGATCTCTGGGATATCATCCATCTTACTTGGAGCATCATCAACAGGGCCAGCAGTTGCGGTAGCTGTGGATAGTGAAACAACAGAAGTAGTAGAGTTATCTATCTCAGAAGTTGAGGGGGAAGTAGCAATATCACTAAGATTCGTAGGAGCATCTTCTTTAGATGCTTCATCGCCACCAGAAGTTGACATGGAGTCCATAAGTTTCAAAGCATCAATGATTTTCTTTTTAAGACTATCAACACCGGAATTACCTGAAAATGTGAGTTTTAGTTCTGTTGCGAGTTCACGAATAGCAACAATATCGGTCACAGCATTAACGCGATCAATCTTATCTTGTAGTGTTAGGTTTTGAGAATTATCCATTGCAAATCTTTCATGTTGGATTTCTATTTATAAGAAAGGGGGCCGGTTGGCCCCCTTAATTGAGTTAGTTATTCTAGATCTTACTCAGGAGCAACTGTTTTTACCAAACCAATACGTTCAGAACGTAGGCTGATGAAGCCGTGGTAGAAGGTAATGCTTGAGAAGCCAATCTTACCATAAGGATCCGATACAGTTGCCATATCAGCACCAGGCTTCTTAACAATAATCTTAAACTTCTGCTTACCGTTCTTCGCGCCAGAGCTTTGAAGACCGACAGTAGCAAAAGAAGCATCACCAACAACCAACATCGGATAAACGTTATAACGTCCACCAGATTCTGCGTTACCTGGGTTTGTGCCCACGTCAGCGCCAGCACCTTCCCAGTGCATCATATTTGGAACGATGATAATGCGGAAGTCACCGACAGAACCAATTTCACCATTCAAGATTGTGGCTGCATCTGCATACTTACGAATAGGTACGAATGCTGCATTACCAAGACCATCAACCATGTTTTCAACAGTAATCTGAAGCTCAGAACCAATGTAAAGCAAACGAGAAGCATTAACAGTCATTGTGTCTGTCATCCGTGAACCTTTGATCACTTTCGTGTTCTTAGGAGTACGGTTGTCATCCAGAGTAATACTCAAACGTTTTAGGTCAGAGTAGTCAACAGTTGAGATGTTTGCACCTTCACCTGTAACTTCTTTAGTATTGGTAGCAATACCACCAAACACGATAGTACCAGCAGCGTTAAGCAAATCAATCTGCAATAGATCTTCAGTGATTTCATTCGCACCAGCCAACAGTTCACGAGACATGTGACCGTAAAGCTCACTATCAGTATCAAAAGTCAACGAGTCTTCAGTAAATTCAGTGAAGAAACCATGTTCAGCAAGTGTACCAGAACGTTCGATACGAGAGAAGCCAACGCGGTTAACACGACCACCTTCTTCGTTCATTGTCGGCATACGACCAGCGATTGTACCAACATCTTTAGAAGAGCCGTACATATTACCGCCAGCTTGAAGCTTCACAGCACCAATATTTTCTGCAACAACCAAATCAGCTTTCGCTTCAGTAAGGTACTTAGCCTGTAGAGCATTAACAGTAACTGACATGAAACCAGCACCAGAAACACCAGAGTCATTGGCACCAAGAGTAGCAACTAAGGTTGAACCAACATTATCATCAATGTTGACTTTAGCTGAAGCACCATCAGCGTTTGCAACTTCCATAACCAATGCAGGAAATGTTACAAAGTATTCTGTCAACGACATAGTTGCACCAGCAGCATCCAAACCTTGGTCAGAAACGTTACGGTCATCCAAAAGAGGAACGTAGTAGTAAACCTTCAGCTCTTTACCATAATGCTTTGGCATTGAACGGACATCAGCTAGAGGTGAGAAGAACGACTGTTCAACAGCATCAATGAGCGAACGTCGATCCCAGTAAGAAGTGTTGTACTGTGTTCCCATTGTTGACGGGGAGCCACCAGCAGGATCATTATATAACTGTGTCATGAGGAATTCCTTTCATTCTCTCAAGTGGATTACTTTAGCCTGGATCTCCGATAGCTAACATTTGCTCGTCGGTCATGCTATTATAATCCGGTGTGTCGTCCTTTCCAGGATTGGAAGGGGTGCGACTTTGGGGTTGTGAAGAGAGACTAGGATTGGGCAACGCCGTCTTCTGCTTGGCTGCCTTCCGTGGGCCAGTGTCAACAATCTTGGCTTTTACTTTAGCGGGATCGGCTGAGTTGCCTTGGTCTGGTACAGAGTTAAAGTCACCACGGTTTGTCATTAGTTGTCCAACCATTTTGTACGCTTGTATAAACGATACGTTAGTTAGTTTGCCGACATTACGCTGGTAATTCACCTCATTGTTAACTTTCTCATAGATCCCATTATCACGTTGGTCAAGTAAACTTGTGAATAAAGTTGGATCTTCTCGTAAAGCTTCTTTAGATTCATCGTCCCAACTTGAGACAACTTCATCAATAAATCCTTGGCCACCTTCACGATCTTGAGTTGCTGTGATGGCATCTGAAAATGCTAAAGTCTTTGCATCTCCTTGATAATTAGGGTTTTTATAATTATCAGCACCTTCCATATCCAAATCAATTGGATCAATTTTATGAGAGGACAACAACTTTTTAATTGCTGCAGGATCACCTTTGTCGAGATCAATCAAGTAACTTAACTTATTTACATCATTGATACCATGTTGAGTTAACATCTGATTTAACTGACGCATTGGCTTCATTTCTGCCAAACGACGGGAGTAGTTAACACCCATCTGCATCATACGAACAACATCCTCAGGATCTTTAACTTCCATGTCTTTGCCATCTGCTTTGAACTTTGCAGTAACTTTGTCATAGAATGATTGAACATCCCCAGAAGGAGCTGCAACCTCTTGAGGTTTTTCTTCCTTCTTTTTTGGTTCTATTTTTTTGACATCAACAGCAGGTGCCTTATCATCCGGATCATGGCCTTCCTCTGGCGTTGGATCTTCTTCTGTTTTTTGTTGTTCCGGCTCCAATGTGCCTTCTTCACCTGTTGGGGTGTCAGACCCATCGGGTTGTTCTGGATCTTGGTCGGCAGGATCTTTCGGATCAGCTTCCTGATTGTCTTCAGCAGCACTAGGATCTTCCTCCTCTGAGGTAGTAGTTTCTGGCTCCTGGGATTCATATACAGGTGCTTGATTTTCGGCAGCCTGCATTTCATCGACCTGTTCTGGTGTCAGAGCCATTAACTCATCATCAGTAAGAGAATCGAATGTTTTTACGACAGTATCATCTGGCATGATTGTTATCCTTTCAGGTTAGGGTTTATTTACTGCGGCTGCTTCAACTGATTCGTCGTAAGCTTCCTGTAAATTTTTAAGTTCTTCACTAGCAATAGTGCCCTTTTGAATAAACTCAGTTAGGAATGTACGTAGGTTTGCAATGCCACGTAGATCTTCTACAGCACCTTCAAAACCTTTAGGTGTTAGTTTACCTGAAGCCATCAAAGAACCTAAACGGTGTGGTTCCTGTACCATGTAAAGATCCATGATAATTAGTTTAAACTCAGGTGATTCAGTTAACTTACGTGAAGCGTCTGAGAGTTTGATGAGGTGCTCACAAGCTGCCTTATGTTCTTCATATTCTTCGAAGGTCATTGCAGTAGGTTGAGCTTCCTGTCCTCCATCGTCATATAGTGTGGTCATCAGAGTATATCCTTTCAAGATAGTTGATTTCACGGTTTATGGTTTAGTTATTGTGGTAAAGCAAGGGGTTCCTGTGGAACATCTGGTAGAAAATCAGCTTGTGGTTGCGCTGCAGGTTGAGCATCAATAGCCGGAATCTGTTCAGGTACTGCGTCATCACCTCGATTAGACAACTCATTGAAGCCAACTGCAGCAGAAATTAGACCACTAGGAGTCTCACCACCCAAAATACCTTTGGTCACTTCAAGATCTTGGTTCCCACGGGCCTGTGCAGCAGAGGCTTCGATACCTCGTTTGTGGTTTTCACCAGTCAAGTTCTGTTGAGTTTCCATACCAATCTTCTCAGCTTCAGCAACAGTCTTAGCAACTTTGGCTTTTTCAAGATCCAATTCAGCTTGTGCCTGCTCAATAGCAATCTCTGCAAGACGAACTTGTTGTGGATCTGGCTCTGGGCGATATGCCCGGATCTTTTCAGCCAGGTGTGGCATACGTTTAAGATCTGCAATCTCAGACAGAATAACTGCATTCATACCTGGATCTGCATTTGGGCCTTGTGTCTGTAGGATGAAACCAAGGTCTTGAGCTTTAGCTTCATCGGCAGCAGCGGTAGATATGGCAACTTTCATGTCGAACTTACCTTCAAGTTCATCACGACGTACAGTTACAAACTCTTCATCTGTTACTCGAACAACTTCTTCATCTGTTAAGAACTTCTGATTCATTGAGATGATTTTTTCACCAATATGTTTCATACCTTCAGCTAAACGACGAAGAATACTAATCTCACGTTGACCAGCTGCATCTAGGGCACCATTAATACCACGAGCGACTGAACCAAATGCATCACCGGTTATACCTCCTGCAAAAGATTTAACTCCGGAAAGCCCTTCAGCTTCAGCATTCTGAAGTTGGGACATTTGTAGAGCCGATGTAGGGATCTCTGAGTAGGTCATCTGTTGTACAGCAACTTTAGGGTCAGAGTTTGGATTGTATTCAAAATCTTCACCAGATGTGAAGCGTCGTTTATTAACTGGATCTAAGAAACCTTTGGCATACCCTGTTTGTCCATTGGCAGAACGACCTAGTAAATCAATCATACCTCGACTAACTGCACCCAACACGCGTTGGTTGTCTTGCAGGATCGAAGCATCAGCCTCACCAAAAGCAGATTCTAGGATCGGCATGTACGGAACAACTACAAATGGGGCCTTACGATCAGGAAAAGGATTCTCAGTCATCTGGATGATTGTATCACCAATGAATGAAACCAAAATAGGAACCATTTCACCGTCACCGTGAATATCAAATAGACCCCAGTATTCATACACCAAGATTTTCTGTTTATCTGTATTTACTCGTGTATCTGCTTCTGGAGTATTTGAAGTGTGATCCGGGTCACCGAGTTTAGATTTAACAGCATTTGCACGCCATTGGACTTTATCCAAGTTTTTAAAAGACTTACGTTTTCTGATATCAGATTCGGTTGCCTCGTAGGTATAGATCATAAATTGCGCATCTTCCCATACTCCATCACATGATGGATCAATGAAGAAGTTACGTATATTAATTATACGGATAGACGGTTGGTTGACTGTAATCTTGTTCTCATAGCCTTGTTCAGTTCCAGTCTCTTCTGCAGTAACTGGAGTACCATTTTCAATAGTGTATTCTACGGCAGCCTGAATATCTTCAGGTAAATTATAAAACCGAGGATCCTCATTCTGAAGTAATTCCCCTGCAGCCTGTAGAGAGGCCAGTAATTCTTCATTTTCAGGATTGATTTCAGAGTAGGAGTACACAGGTGCATCCACCAATACCTTTTCAACCTTACGTTCCCAACCTACACGAAGAACGCATGTACCTTCATCAACAGTTGTGCGCACATACCGGTCAATGAAAGACACTTTACTTAACTTAGTATCAAACTGCCAGTTCAGTAGAAGTTGGTTTTGTCGTGTTGCTGCAACATCTGCTGCGGTACGTGGCTTCAACTCATACATACGATCAGTATCTAAAAATGGTTCTGATAATGCAGGGTAACGCCATTCGTTATGTTTACGGATAAGTTTGGGCTGAACTTTCGAACGCCCAACCTTGTTTGTTTTATTCCCGGATTCTTTGCCTGTGGCATTACGAAGAGCTAACCACCCATCAACATTGGCTGCCTGATCTTTGTTTTCTGGACGAGCAAATTCAAGATCCCCTTTTAAATCTTGTATGGAAGGTTCTTTACTCCACTTAGTTAGACGATCTTCAGGAGCCACATCCAATTTCTCTGGATCCGTAGGCAACTCGCTACCACTCTCATTTTTATGGTCTATGGTATCATTGGTTATTACATTAGAACTGTGCGCCATTACGGAACTCCTACTTATTTATGAGCCAGATACAACATCTGTTACTTTATTGTAAGCATCAACTGCAACTTGTTTTTCACCTGCGCACTCTATTAGAGCATCTCCGAGACGTCCCATACGTATTTCATCTGAACCAACAGAAGAACCTCTGACCGCTTTTATTACAGACAGGGGGTGAGGACAGGGTTCCGAAATATTGGAAGGTAGTCGATCAGGGCGTACCCCATCGCCGCTGAAGCCGAAACACCCCGTCAGGGCCAACACCAGGGTTGTCATTAGTAGCGAGTGTTTCAAGTTCATAGACTAGATCCTCTTTTTCGGTTTTTAATGTCTCAAGTTTGGCTGCCTGTTTAGCAACAACTTTACCTAAGTCAAATAGTTCCTCTTGAGTTTCAAGCCTGACTTTCTCAACTTTAGCGTAGGCGTACTTCTTACCATGACTAAAACCAAAGAAAAATGTACCTGTGAGGAGTACTAGAACAACACTCCCCATGATTAAATGGCCTTGGATTCCTGTAAATAATTTGAACATTACATAAACTTCTCTACCATACGATTACGAAGAAATTCTCCTACAGCTTCGGCAGACAAGTATTTTTTAAGATCGTCAGGCAATACTCGGATATCCCATTTACCACGTTGTCGTATACCCAATGTAGGTTGAACTTCAGCATGAGTAAGACATGTCCACTTAGAGACACGGATATCGAAAAGACGGCAATACTCAGCAGAGCGTTCCAACATACCATCTATACCAGACATTGTAATTGGTGACTTACCTGCATTAACCATATTACCATTAACAGTCGCAGCTGCCATACAAGCGACTGATAGGCCAATTGCCCCGGTGTTAGCGTTGAGAGTGTGAGATACACCTACCCGACCAGGTATGTAAAAAGCTTGCTGCTGTGCTGGTGCAATACCATCATAATGGTTTCCCTCCTTATCAAACACATCGTTGTAATGTTTTAATGTGAATGGGGAAACAGTATATGAGCCAGCTGTCCAATGCCAATGAATTCTTGTAATTCCCGAAGGGTCAAACAAATCTTCTTTATGTTCAGCGTTCAAACCAGTACTAAAGTTGGCTAGTGCTTGGTGGATGGCGTTTCGAGTAGCAGGCCCATTCATACCATCAACAGTCAAAGGTTTATCTAAAATGTTAAAAGAGTTGATACGGATTTGATAATCTCGAACAGAGCGAGGAAAGGCATGAACGTTTGACATATTATTCTCCTAATGATTTCCATAATCCTTGAGCAAATAAGTTACGCTCAAACTGCAATATAGGCACACCTGTCATAATATCTATATATGGTTTACCTGTAGTTTTGTTGGTGATAGGGCACCAATGTCCTGCGTATATTTCCCAATTATCCGGGGTTGGTTGGTCATCCTGGTATGTGATTAACCATGGCCCCCAATATTCTACACTCTCTGATGGTGGCCTGTTTACGCCCACCCCAGAAAAACTCTCTTCTGTGTTTACGTTAACAGTGGTACGTCGCTTTGGTGCATCATCAAATAACACATAAGCAATAAGACCTTGTCCCTGTGTATCAAAGGTACATCTGCGTTTACGTAGTTCACCTAAGATTACAGCACCTGAAGGTAGGATGTCTATTCTGTGTACTACTACGTTTGTAAATGGGGTGAGCATGAATATATCTCGATACATACGAGATTCTGTTAATTTAGGGGATTGTATAATTACGTTCTGAATAATAAATAGTAACGCTAAACCTAAAGTAAAAGTTCTACGAAATCGATATCCAGGTTTATAAGTTAGATCACCCATTTGCACTAACCTCACCATCTTTCAGATCTTTGTGTTGTTTAGCTAAAACCTCGGTACGGTACTTAAACTTGTCCATGATATACCGGATAAGTAATATACCCAGCAATCCCATCATGAACGCACCAGTAGTACCAGCTTCATCTGAAATCTTAATACCTATCATACTTTCCATAAGTCCTAATGCAAATGGGCCTAAGTATTTAGCACATATTCCACCCATAATTATTGAACCTACACCAGTTTTCCAATGTTCACGTTCAGAGTACCAACGAACAGCACCCCCCGCCATACCTGCAAAAACTACAGACACTGTAGGGTCATTATACATAAGTTGTACAATTGATCCTATAATTATAACGGTAGAGGTTGTGTTGTCTATGACAACGTTTGGTTCAACAACTTGTAGTTTTGTTAGCATTACACGAAACCTCTGTCCTCGAAGCGGGTGTCCTCTTGTACTTCAGACACGCTGCTATTGTTTTTTGCTTCATCCTCGCCAATGTGTCGTAAGTAGGTTGCAAAGTAAGCATCGCCTTTGGCCGTATGTTCTGCCCCATTCATATGGGAAAAATAAAGAGATGCAACGAATAGTTGTAATGCTATCTCCAAATTAGGTGGTAAATTAATATTCTCTGTGTCTGTGATAGGTAGATGTTTTGACTGATACCGGATTCGCACCTTCGGATTCAGAAGTAACATACTATCTGTTGAAAATCGTAAGCTATTAAAATTAGGCGTCATTATGTGCCCATTGGTGTCATGTGCATGTGTACGTCCATCCTCTGCGATCACATCCAACACCTTCACAAAATCAGTCTCAACAAATGCGACGTTATCAACCACTTCAAGATAATCACCCACACCGGCATCAGTGAGTGGGTAGAGTTGTTTACTTGTTTGAAATGTGAGATCCATCATAGCCGTAACCAGAGGGAATTTAGTAGAGAGATCTACCAACCCTTGGTTTGTAAGACTAAGAATTGTCTTAACATAATCGGGGTTCAATGCACCTAGATTAGAATTATCTACAGCGGCTGTACTTTTCAATTGCCCCATAGCTAGGCGTGAAGAAAATTGTGTAAATGTCATCATAGTAGGATCCGATCATAATTTGAGAAGCTTAAACCACATAAGATCCAAAAGATCCATCATCAATCTCTTCTGCGTGTAAATCATCTTTACCCCATACATGCTCATTTCGAGGCACAGAATCGTCTCCCTCAATTGGCACATCTAACCCGTATGGTTTCCATGGATTCATGTTCTGAAGCATAGAGATTGTATCAAGAGAGTCATCTTTCCCTTTAATACCATCTTTAGTAGCCAAAGCAATCTGCTCCATCATAATACCAAGAACTTTACTGTTTTTCATCTCTTTAGCAAAGAATATCTTCTCCGCTTTAAACAGTGGAACCACAAGATTAAGCCTGGCTAATTTGTCTACAACTGGACGAATGCCAGGCTTTCCTTTTTCCCCAGCCAAATTAAAATAAGTATCCCGGTTCTGCATCTCCATCTGAATCCACTGAATAAACCCACCTTGTTGACCTGAGATCTCTACACCAACGCTCTGAGGGGCGTATTCATCAACAAAATTAAACAAATCTTTCATAGTTAAATCCATGGTTTGTCGATCACATATACCGTCTACCCAGATCCAGTTACCCATGTAATCGTATGCCCATACAGAAATAACTGAGTAATCAGCAGTCTGTTTAGAAGATGTTGCAAAGTCAGTTGTAATGTAAAAATTGTACAGATGTTTATTTCGTAGAATGTCAGAACGACTTTTCCAATAAATATCCCCTTCTTGGATTAGCCGGCTCTCATCTGAAGTAATACGAAGCATTAGCTCCTGTCTGAAGTTATTTAACTTACCGGTTCTGACAGCTGCATCATACTGATCTTTGACATACGAGTATGCAAAACGATCTTCCCAGGCGCCACGAAACTCCTCTTCAGTACAGGGAAACTTCTCACATATTGGCCAAACGTTTACCTGCCAGGCGCCGGATTCAATTGCTTCGTACACAATATCCTCTTTGTTGAAAGGAGTACCATTTAGAATCATCTTCCAACGTGTAGGATCCAAAGCAAAGGCGACACCTGAGTACACGGTGGCTTTAATCGCTTCCATGGCAGTCTTTGATTTACTATCAGCATCTGAAACCAAGTCATCCATGACAGCGAGTACGGGTCGTTTACCAAATATCTTCGTACCACGAATACCAGATTTAGCACCGAACATCTTAACTCCAAGTTGGCCGCCTGCTCTATTTTTAAATTCTAAGTAGTTTTCTGTGAACTTAGCTTCAGGAACCCAATACTGCATGAACTCTGACCGGTTATACCGGGTTTCTATGCTATTACGTGCAGATTTCACACCATTGTCCATGGAATCAGAAATATACAACATCCCGGTTACTTCACCAAAGTTGGGTAACTCCCCAAACACAGCAAGAAACATAACCAAGTATTCCATCATAAGTGTGGTTTTTGCAGTACCGCGAGCACATAGGTTTGCTGTTCTCGGTTCTTTGGTTGCAATTTTATCCAACATGGCCAAATGCATAACAGGAGTTTTGTTGTCTTCTCCAATATCCCCATTAACCAACTTGATGAAATTCATGAACTTTAGTGAAAACTCTGACGGCACATATTTACCATCATTTAGTTTATCAAAGTCAATCTCGTTGAGAAAATCATCAACGGTCTTCTGGGTTATGTAATCTTCCATGAATTCATCAGCTGTTTGGGTCATGCTGGGGTAACATTTTTCATAGGCATTTGAGCAATATCATTTGTGGTTGTATCAGGGTCGTGCTCAATAGCTTGAAGTTGCTTCTTACCTAATTCTCGTAGGTTATGTTCTAGGGCAGCCATACCATCGGTAACAGCAATCTCAATTTTTAATTCTGCTTTATTCTCTTCAGGACGCTTCAGATGGGTCAACAATGAGTTAGCAGCATCACATCGTACTTTATCACTCACAGACGGATCAACCATAAGATCGTGTTGGGTATTCAATGCCTTCTGAAAGAACTCTTGGTTCATGAGCCAAGTAGGAACATATGCCCGTTCCATTACTTTAGTGACTAACTGTCCCTTATTGTAGGCAGACACAATAGAGGAGATGTCTTTCTCTGGTTTATTAATCTTAACCATATTGGCATAACGGTCAGGGAATGTGGCAATATATGATTTCAGGTTAGATTTACCCATCATCTTGTGGGACACATACATAACCGCAGATACATAATCCCCTACTTTAAATCGACCCTCTTGCAGTACCTTAGAAAATGTAATGAAGTTATCACGCATATTACGCGCTTCTTCAGGATCTGAAGATAACGCATTAAGCTGATTTACCATATCTTGTGTCATAGTATTTCGATTAGCTACTGGTAGCGATTCTCGAACTTGCCCTAGTGTCAGCATTGCCTACTTCCTTCCGTGGTTGCACAAACTGCGTATAAACCAAGAAACAGAAAAGATGCAAGATTTTACTTTACAGTCAGTAGTCTACCTTCTACGTTAAACGTACATGAAATAACCTAATGGTGATCTATATCTCTTAAAAGGCTCCCTCTTCCACGGGGGCTTTTTTTGTGGTTCCCTGTCAAGAATACTATTCTGCCTACTCATGAAAAAAAGAATAATATTCTACATTTTAACCAAAAACACCCCAATATCGCCCATATTAGTTTTCTACTGTAGCTTTTTGTAGGGGTATTTTCCTCATATAAACTAATAAAGAGAATATTATTCTGTTTCAAAAACTTGACAGCCCATCCTCAAATTCTGTAGATCTTCGTCAGCGGCTACAATCGCAGACACCCCATTTAGCTAGTCCGAGTTCTGTTTATAAACCAAGGGATCAGGATCCGAGGTTTAACACCACAACTTTCTCACTCACCTACATCCCGCGTTCGAAAGAGGTTTCTACAATCAAAGGGGATTGCTCACCTGCTCATTCCACAGGAATAATACCGCTCGACAATCCAGGGAGTTAAAGTGAAGTAAGTATTATTTATACATTCTCAACACAGCAATTTTCTATTCATCCTTCATAAACAGACTGGCTTCCCCCGAAAGCAAGCTTTCTCCTCCATGGTCTGTTTATTCACTCTTCATAGAAAATTCTACATCTCGACAATCGGTTGGAAAAAGTTAAAATTTTTATATTTAATTTGTATAATAACTAACGAGAGAGGTAGGGCGTTTGGTACACCAATCCCACATTTGGTAAGTGGCCCCCCCACCT
>Ga0209119_1001103_pt1 | contig 27209 bp, 29 predicted proteins | sample COG_03_FD_184747 | JGI IMG/M metagenome (GOLD analysis project Ga0209119, IMG submission 184747) | Pelagic Microbial community sample from North Sea - COGITO 998_met_03 (SPAdes) (version 2) | ecosystem: Environmental > Aquatic > Marine > Neritic zone/Coastal water | place: Helgoland, sampling...
TGTCATGCATCTGCCTTGCAGGATGTGATTTTTTGATATTAAGCATATCGAAATTAAATTCTTCTGTTTCAATTTCAGGCCCATCAACAATTTCAAAGCCATATGAAACCAACAGACTCATGATGGAATCTTTCATATGATTTATTGGGTGAAGGGTGCCCCTGTTTTTGACTAACTCAGGGGGTGTAATGTCTTTATGATCTGGCATTAAACCAGTATATCTAGCTAGTAGCTGTTTTTACAATCTTCTCAAAAGTCGCGCTATCAGTAATGGCTATATCAGAAAGAATTTTTCTATCTAAAGCAATATCTTTTTTAGCTAATGAATTTATAAGTACAGAGTATGAGACACCAAGCTCCCTGGCTCCAGCATTAATTCTTGCTATCCAAAGTGCTCTGAATGATCTTTTCTTATTCTTTCTATCTCTAAAAGCATATTGTAAAGACTTGATATTAGACTGCTTGGCAGTTCTAAATAACCTACTTCTTGCACCATAATGGCCTTTAGTAGCACTGAGTACTTTCTTATGTTTTGCTTTTGCAGTTACTGATTTGGTAGTTCTTGGCATGATTTATCTTCTTATTAATTTTGAAGCCATTTTAAGAACTATACCTGATAGTTTGTTTAAGCCTCTGTTGTGTCTTTTTCTTTTCGTAGACTGTTTAGTAAGGATATGGTTTCTATTAGCACTTTTACTCTTAACAGATGAACCTGTTTTTTTAAAACGCTTAGCAGCTCCAGAATGTGTTTTTAACTTATATCCCATATTATTCTACTTATAAAAAATTTATACTTACTTCTTCTTCAAAGGAGATAGAACCATTAGCAATTGCCTGCCCTCAAGGGAAGGCTCTTGGTCTACTTGGGCAATATCTTCCAGCTCGTCTCTTAATCTATTAAGTAAATTAAGACCCATATCACTGTTTAATATTTCCCTACCTCTAAATCGGACGCTTATTTTAGTCTTATCTCCGTCAAGAATAAAGCTTTTAACCTTTTTTAATTTAATATTATAATCACCAACGTCTGTTGAGGGTCTAAATTTTATTTCTTTTGTGGTATTTCTTTTAACTTTTACCTTAGAGGAGGAAAGACTTTTCTTCTTATCAAAGATATGTTTTCCATAATCTAAAAGCTTACAAACCACAGGACTTGCTTCTGATGGAGATACCTGAACTAGATCAAGAGATGCTACTCTGGCTGATTCTAAAGCTACAGAGAAAGCTACCAATCCTTGTTTTTCTCCGTTTGACCCAATAAGCATGACTTCGCTAGCGCGAATTTTTTCATTGATTGGTGTGACATTTTTTTTCTGAGAAGCTATGAGAGCACCTTTAAGGAAAAGATTATAATCATTAAGTATTAAGTATTAAGTATTAAGTATAATGTTATTATTATGTGAGAGTTTTATATTAATCATTTTGATGACGATTTTATACTAATTACCCTATTTCGCAATACAATTTTACCTAAGGCTGAAGAATAATATACTTCCAACCACCATCACTCTTTTCATAAACTTCTCTTTTATTTAATCGCGATTCATGACCTTCCCAAAATTCAATATAGTAAGGGGTAAATGAATAACCTCCCCAAAACTCTGGACATTTCTTTAAATCGTCATTTTTTAAGGATTTATTATGATTTTCTTTAATTTGGCTATAAGAGTCTATTGGTTTTGATTGGTTTGACGAAATGGCTAATGCATTTTTTTCCTCTGATCTATCAAAAAAATACTTTTGATTGTAATCATTTGAGGTTTTCTTTATTTTAGCCTTCATTCTGATCTGAATATTAATACTGGGCCAATAAACTAATGCCGCTATTTGGCTATGAGAATTAAAAGAAGTTGCTTTATGAGAGTTATAGTTACTAAAGAAAATAAACTCATCATTTGTAATAAATTTAAGATTGACATATCTAGAGTCAACCTCACTTACTTCTTTGTTGTAAGAAGAAATTGAAATAGCCTCAATAGCTTTTTGACCTGCATCTAAAGCTTCATCATATTTCGTCTTAAAAAGTAGATAAGGTATTTCTTTATTTAAATTGTTAAATTTAATCATTGCATTAAGAATTTAGTTTATCAATCAGTTTTATTCAATTTTACTTGTGTTTTGTTAATAATTAAATCTGATGGGTTATCTTCACATAAATATGCCAACGCCTCAGAGATACCGGAACTCCAATTAGACGGCATAATACCAAAGACCTTGAGAGATTTATGATTATCAAGCACTGAATAGGCAGGTCTTTTAGCAGGTGTAGGATAATCTTCAGTTGTTATTTCGTGAATTATATCTGGGGACGAAAAACCTAATTCCCTAGCTCTACTAAATATTTCATTGCCAAACTCAAACCATGAGCACTGCTTACTTCCGCTGAAGTGATATAAACCAACAATACTCTCATCCCCTAAATAATTCAGCATTTGAACAACAGCTTTAGCAAGATCTTGGGCATAAGTAGGGCAGCCGATTTGGTCTCCGACGAGACTCAACTCGTTATGCCTAGATCCTAACTTCAGCATAGTTTTTAAAAAATTATTACCATATTCACTAAATAACCATCCAGTCCTAACAATTAGATATTTACAGCCAGAGGACTGAACCGCATGCTCACCATTTAGTTTTGACACTCCATAAATGCTCTGTGGGTTAGTAATATCGTTCTCTTGATAAGGTTTACTAGCAGCACCATCAAAAACATAGTCGGTTGAGATATGAATTAACCAACATTCAAGCTCTTTGCAGGTATTTGCAATATTAGCAACTGCAAGATGATTAACTAAATCTGCTTCTTGCTTTTTATCTTCAGCCTTATCAACATTTGTATAAGCGCTTGAATTAATTACAACACTTGGATTGATATCAGCTATTTTTAACTTTGTTGCATCAAGATTAGTAATATCAATTTCTTCCCGTGATAAGTATATTGGTTCATACTCTGAACTACTAAATTGATCAAAGAGACAATGGCCAAGCTGCCCTTTGCTCCCTAGAATCAAAACTTTCATCCTTGGATATCAATAAATCGCGGAGCATTAGTATCTTTTTCAGATAAAGTTGGGTTTTCTATAGGCCAATGAATACCCAAATCAGGATCACTCCACAGAATAGTGCCCTCATCCAAAGGGTTATAATAATCAGTACACTTATACTCAAAATCTGCAAGCTCAGATAAAACACAAAAGCCATGAGCAAATCCTGGTGGAATCCATAATTGTCGCATGTTGTCTTCAGACAAAACAACAGATATCCATTGACCGAAGGTAGGAGAATTTTTGCGTATGTCGACAACGACATCAAAAACCTCACCGCGAACTACTCTTACCAATTTTCCTTGAGGCTTATTAATTTGAAAATGAAGACCTCTAAGTACGTTTTTAGAGGAACGGGAATAGTTATCTTGAACAAAGGCAATATTCTTTCCCAATATGCTTTTATATCTATTAATGTGATAGGTTTCTAAAAAAAAACCTCGGTCATCTCCAAAAACTTTTGGTTCTATTATTGAACAACCATCTAACTTGGTTTTAATGACATTCATTCATAACCATCCGCAACTTTTAGTAAATATTCACCATAACTAGTTTTTCTAAGCGCATTGGCTTGAGTAAGCAATAATTCCTTTGATAACCAGCCATTGTGAAAAGCTATTTCCTCCAAACAAGCTACCTTTAAACCCTGACGATCCTCAACAGTTTGTACAAATTGACCAGCTTCCATCAAAGACTCATGAGTGCCTGTATCCAACCAAGCAAAGCCACGCCCAAGCAGCTCAACATTTAGATTTCCTTTAGCCTGATAGATTTTATTAACATCAGTGATTTCAAGCTCACCTCGAGCTGAGGGCTTAATAGACTTAGCAATTTTAATCACATCATTATCATAAAAGTATAGTCCTGTAACGGCATAGCGTGATTTAGGAACAATAGGCTTTTCTTCAATAGAAATAACTTTCATTGCTTCATTGAACTCTACGACACCAAAACGTTTAGGATCTTTCACAGAATAGCCAAAAACTGTTGCTCCACTTTGTTTGCCTGTTGCAGCTTTTAGATTGTCAGAAAAATGTTGGCCATAAAAAATATTATCACCAAGAACTAATGCAACATTACTTTCTCCAATAAAACTCTCCCCAATGATGAATGCTTGAGCAAGTCCGTCCGGGCTTGGTTGAACAGCATATTCAATCATAAGACCAAAATCTGAACCATCACCCAATAAACGCTTATAACTTGATATATCATCTGGAGTTGAGATAACTAGAACCTCCCTTATACCCGCCAACATTAATACAGAAAGTGGATAATAAACCATCGGTTTATCATAAATGGGTAATAACTGCTTTGATACACCTTTTGTTATTGGGTGTAACCTTGTACCTGAGCCACCAGCTAAAAGAATTCCTTTATAGTTTGAAGTCATATTACCCTCCGAGCCTCTCTAACCTATATTTTCCTGATAGCACCCTCTCCCACCAAGCTGAGTTATCCAAATACCATTTAACTGTTTTGCGTAATCCAGAATCAAATGTCTCATCAGGAACCCAACCAAGTTCTCGCTCTATCTTTGATGCATCAATAGCATAACGCTTATCATGACCAGGGCGATCCTTTACAAAGGTAATTAAATCTTTGTATTTATCGATTCCATTGGGTTTGTTGGGAGCAAGCTCTTCAAGTATGCTGCATATTAATTCAACAACTTCAAGATTAGTTTTTTCGTTATGGCCACCAATATTATAAGTCTCACCGGTTTTACCCTCAATTACTACCCTAATTAATGCTTTTGCATGATCCTCAACATATAACCAATCGCGTATTTGAAGGCCATTGCCGTAAATAGGTATAGCCTTGCCTTGAAAAGCATTAAGGATGACATGAGGTATAAGTTTTTCTGGAAAATGATATGGACCATAATTATTCGAACAATTGGTAATAATTATAGGTAGCCCATAGGTACGACCCCATGCTCTGACCAAATGATCAGATGCAGCCTTGCTTGCTGAGTAAGGTGACGATGGTGAATATGAAGTTTTCTCAGTAAATAAATCATCGGTGCCTTCTAAATCACCATATACTTCATCTGTAGAAATGTGATGAAAACGAAATTTCTTTTGTTCAGCAGTATTTAGATTATTAAAATAGTTTCTTGCTACTTCAAGTAAATTAAAAGTTCCTATGATATTGGTATCAATGAATTCAGCAGGTCCATCAATAGAACGATCAACATGGCTTTCAGCTGCAAGATGCATGATATGGGTAGGCTGAAATTTTTCAAATATTAGTGAAAGTGCTTGACTATCACATATATCAACTCTTGCGTCAGAGTATCTTTGGTTATTGGAAATATCTTGTAAAGAATCGAGATTACCTGCGTAAGTAAGTTTATCTAAATTAATGACGCTATAGTCTGAAGAACCAATTAATCTTCGGATCACAGCACTACCAATGAAACCATAGCCACCAGTAACAAGTATTTTTATAGGGCTAGATTTCATTCAAGTAACTCCTTTTTGGTATTAAGTATTATATATACACACTATACAAATATCAGTATTTTTATTAAAGAAATATGATCTGCATTACAAGTGAAACATATAAAACATTTAATTATAAGAACTTAAACGTCATTGAAGCATGCCTCATACTTTGCAACCACAGACTCCCACTCGAATGATTTTGAATAATTGTGATCTGGTTGAAAATGACTTAAATCTTTTAAAGAGATTAGCTCATCTAAATCAGAAAATTTAGCAAATAAAAATCCATGACCGCCTAAGGTGAACCTATTTTGAGGAACATCAATAGAAAGAATTGGTTTTTGTGTAACTATCATCTCTATAAGAGAAGGAGCACTTCCACAGAGCGTGTGTGTATGAATATAAGCTTTACAATTGCGTCTTATAAAATCAAGTTCTGACTTAATATAAAGACCATCTATTAGATAAATATTAGTCACAGAAGAGAACTCACTGAGTATGCTCAAGCCATAATCTGAGTTAGAAAAGTTAGATATTAGAGTAAGAGTTACCGTAGGTCTTTTTCTAAAAAAATCACAAATCTCAAAAAGTTTATTATCTTCGATGGAACGGCTTACAGAGAGAAAATACTCACTACCAATAAAAGGATACTTCTCATCCAATAAATCGTCAGAGCTTTGTATTGATTTATCAATAAAACCTCCATAAGCAATGACTTGTAATTGTTTAGAGTTACGAAATTCCTTATCAAAGTATTGAAGATAATGCTCATTATCTATAACAACTTTATCGGCAAATCTCTTAGAGAGTTTAAAACAAAGTTTTAAATACCATCTAGCAAATCGTGAAAATTGAGGTCTTTCCCATTCCACACCCCCTATATTTACTGCTACCTTCAATCTATTAAAACTTAGTATTTTCAATACCACTGAAGCGGGTATTCCCTGAATACCAAGCAACAGCTGGTTTCTACAATAAAAAATTGCAATAAATATAGATATAAAATCAAATATTAATCCTTGATAGCCTGCCGCACTCAATGGCAATTTAATAACCTTAACATTAGCAGGAGTTTTACTAGGATCAAATGGCGTCTCTTTTGGGTTAAATACTAGATAGCTATTTTTTAAACTTGCTTTTTCTACTAAATTATTTACAAGCTGATCCCAGCCTCCATAACTGGCATATAAGCCATGAGACCCAATGATTGCAATTTGCATTATTTTAAATAGCCTTCATAATAATCTGAAATATATTCATTCAAGGCTATCTTCCAATCTCGCATGTTATTTAGATCTCTTAAATTCAATTTTCTATTGACCAGCCGTTCATTTGGAGGACGCGACGCAAAGTATTCATCAGAGAAATAAGAAGAGTCTACCTCATTTATGGTTACTGTAGATTCTATGCCTAATATTTTTAACAGCTCTTCTGTAACCTCAAGACGACTGGTTTCGCCACCACAAACCATATTATATAAACCCCAGCATTCTTCTGTAATAAGTGTTTTGCAGTTTTTAGCAAAATCAACTGTATATGTTGGAGTGCCATCTTTATCATTAACAATATTTAACTCATTATGACCATCTTTTAACTGCTTCATTAGTTTTTGAATAAACTTCTTGTCTTTACTAGGACCAGATCCCATCATCCAGCCAGCTCTGCAAACTAAGTATCGAATAGCATTTTCAACTACAAACCTTTCACCCATATACTTAGAGCGTGCATATACACCTAGTGGATTAGGAACATCCCAATCATCATATAGATCTTTTTCACCATCAAAAATTCCTGCAGTTGAAATATATAGCAATGGAATATTTAACTTGTTAGCAATATAAACTGCATTCTCCACAGCAATAGTATTAGTCATGTAAGTATCATCTGGATTATTTTCGCAATATTCTAAACTGGTATAGGCACCCAAATGGAACAAATAGTCAGGGTTAAAGTCAACTACGTCTTTTTCATAACTTTTTAGATCTCTGAAATCCATATAAGAAAGCCAATGAGAATTAACGTCAATATCGGTACACTTGACCTCGTAAGATTCCTTAAAAACATCATAAAAAGAACTACCAAGCATTCCGCCTGAACCAGCCATATATATTTTACTCATAAATTTAACTCCTTATTAGATTGATTTTAAAAGTCTCGCAGGATTTCCACCAACGACAGTTCGTGATTCTACATTTTTTGTAACAACTGATCCAGCAGCAATGACTGAATTTGAGCCAACAGTAACACCATCAAGGATAATTGCACCAGAACCAATCCAAGATCCAGACAAAATTGATACGCCAATGCGCCGAGTTCCTTGTTGTCTTATTTTTTGGGATGGATCTTCAAATTCATGATTTTCAGAAAATATTTTAACAGAAGGCCCAATAATTACGTCTGATTCAATAACCACTTTTCCACGAACCTGAATAAAACAATTCTCTGAAATACCTACACGATCTTTAATAACTATACCCTCACCTATTTCTGAATAAACTCCAGTACAATCGATAAATGATCCAGATTTTATAGTAACATTATTACCAATAAATACACCCGACTTAGACAATGCATTAATAGAAACATTATTTCCTAAAAAAACTCCGCGTCCAAGACTAATGTTTCTTGCAAAAGAAAGACGAAGACCCTTTCCAAAGAAATTAATCCACCCTGAATGGCGTAATTTATACTTGGTTAGTATGAATCTTAACAACTGAACTATTTTTAAAACTATTAACTCTATTAGATCAAAATTACTAAAAGAGCGATCTAATTTATACCCTAATCGTCCAAGCCTAGCTGCAAATATATCTAATAACTTAACTAACATATATAAAATATTGTAGTATAGGCTTTAATTGTAATAAATAATATTAAAGCTGCTGCTTAAATTATGTATTGCTATCAAACTCCATAATTAATAGCCCTTGAAAGCAACCTCACAAGATGCTTTTTAAATAACATCTAATCCCTTTTTTTAAATCAAAATTCTCATGTAAATCAATAGCATCATTTAATTTATTGCAATCAAGGGAGAGTGATGAAATATCAGGAGTTTCAAGGTCAACATAATTTTTATTGATAATCATTTTTAACTCACTTTCCAATATTGAAACTATTTCATTGACAGATGCCTCGTATCCCGAACCAATGTTAAAAATACCAACTGCATTTAAAGACAATAATTTATCTACAGTAATTAAAAAATCGTCTATGTACATATAGTCTTTTTTATTATTTCCATCACCAAATATATCGATTGTCTTTGATCGAGTTATTAAATAAGTGAAGGTAGCGATCACGCCTTGCCGCCTTTGAGATGGTTGATATTTACCATAGATGTTCGACGGACGAAGGATTAGGTAGGGAACGTTTCCATTTAAAGCGCAAAAAGTAACATGTTCTTCTCCTACTTTTTTAACCTTGCCGTATGCAGTTATTGGATTTAATTCATCATCTTCACAAAAAGATCTGCCTTTTGAATCACCATAAACTGAACCACCTGATGATAGATATACAAATTTAAGGTGCGATCCAGATAAGCTAATTTTACTAAATAAAAAGCTTAAGTCGTTGATCTCAGCTTGACAGGCGCTTTCGATAGCAAGATTGCCTTGCCTTGGAGATGATCTGCCAATTAAATAAAATAAGATATCAATTTCTTGTAGAATTTTTTCTGGTTCTGATCTAAAAGAATCCCAGCTGACATGTTCCAAATGTGGCGACGAAAAAGAAGGCTCTGATCTAGAAATAATTATTGCTTTATTTCCATTATTAGAGAAATAGTTCGCTAAATTTAACCCCAAAAATCCAGAACCTCCATATAAGAGTATCTTCATATTAACTCCTTAAATATAGACATAGTTGCATCGTGATAGCCTTGAGGGCTATGAAAGTCATCTAAATATTTCCTACAGTTATCAAAATAATTTGTTTCTCTATCATTTAAGACATCAGTAACTGCTTTTGCAAGAGCTAATGGATCGCCACTCTCAAAAAGCTTACCGTTATACCCATCTTTAATTAAATCAGGGATGCCTCCAATTCTTGATCCTACAACCGGTATGCCAAGATCAAAGGATTGAAGAATTACATATGGGCTAACCTCAAACCACTCTGAAGGAACAACGGTCAATTTTGCAGATCTTATAATATTTTGAAGATCGCTTCCCCACATTGGTCCTAAAAATTTAATTTTACCTGGAGATATTTCTTCAGCTCTGCTCTGGAGGTAGGTAAGTTGAGGTCCGTCTCCAACAACATACAAAATTAAGCCACCTAGATGCGTCATTGCTTCAAGCAAAGTATGTATGCCTTTTTCAGACGACAATCGACCAAAGTAAAGGATGTAATCATCATCAACTTGATATTCTCGAGTATCCATGATTCCAGGTGTTAGTTCATAAGGATTGGTAATAATTTTGAGCTTACTCTCTGGAAATCCCGCCTTTAGAAAAAGTTGCTTTGAAAACTCACTCTGCAATAAAAACATATCAACAATATCATAATATTTTTTATATTTATTAAAATAAGCATCTAACGAAGATATAAGGCTTGCTGGTAAAGATTTTTTCTTGCAAGCTTTGATCGTTGACCAAAAATAATTTCCTGATAGACATTTTGTACAAATCTTTCCATTACTTAGGAATGTGCGATTTGGGCAAAGGATCTTATAATCCAAAACTCTCCACACTATAGGTATACCTTTAGCTTTCAGCACTGGTAGTATCGAAAGAGTTTGAATATTATGAATACTATTCAATTGAGCTAGATTAATACTGTGCTCATTAGTTAACCTAGATAGATTATTGGCAGCCTCGGAAGAATAAATAGCTCTTGCTATGACATTTTTAACATCCCTAACGGAAGACTTGTTATGGGCATCATTGTAATTGATATTAGAAACAAAATATTCACTGAAATTAGAAGGTTCATTGCGGTCATCTAACATTGAAAATGGTACGATTTGAACACCTCGTTTTGAGTATAATTCTTCAATAGATTTCAAGTAGGTCCAGTCACCACCAGTCTGGTACCAGGTTCCATGTGCCATAAGTATTTTCATTGCAAAATTAGTTAAATGTTAAATAAGCTATAAGGTAATTCTAGTGCATTATATTCATATTAGTAGCTAACTGATCATTGCCATTATAACTATTCAAGCGTGTGTTTCTCATAACTCTTAAAATAAGTCCTGCCAAGCCTGGACCAAGAAATATAAACAATGGAATCTCAGGAGTATATAAAGCTACTCCATCCATACAAATGGTTAGTAAAGAACAACAAATAAAAAAAGCATATGGTCGGTTAGGTCTGTAATCATGACATAATTTTAGTGCTTTGTAACAGGGATATAGATATAGAGAAATATAAAGAAATGATCCTATGTAGCCAAGCTCAGCAATTATGTGAGGCCAAAAAGTATCTAATAGAGTATGAGAACCCTCAGCTACAGCCATCTCAGAATTACTACCAATACCATCAACTCCGTAAGTATAGTAAAGTTCACTATAACCACCTGATATGCTTGCAAGAGATCCAAAGCTACCAAAGCCAGACCCAAAAGGGAAGAAATCGTTGGCTATATTAAAACTAGCCAAGTACATTCCGATACGAACATGCCCTTCATTGCCAACATAAGCAAGGTATTCTGTATTTTCAGTTATATTTTCTAAAAGCTGAGCGCTAAAAATAATACCAAAAACAATAGTTACCAAAAAAAATCCAGCTATCGAAAACATCTTTTTACGATAAGACAAGTTACTAAGAAATAAGATCGCTGCAGTTACTATAAAAATAGATTCGAAAATTGATTTTTTAAGTATGGTCATCCCAATACAGGCCAAAAATAAGCATGCAAACAGCAAATATCTTCTACGTTTTTCAATTGCATAGAACATTAATGATCCAATAAGAGCCAAGTTCATACAAAGTCCCCAGGCCCCTAGTTCCCTAAAGATACCTGGAAAAGTTCGCAAATTGGTTCCCTGTATAAGCCCTATTAAAAAAGATGGTATAGATGCTATTAGGATAAATAATACAAAGTATCTTAAAAATTGATTAAGTGTTTTTCTACTAACTGAAGTGCAATAACCGCAAAGGTATACAAAATAAAATGCAAACGTAAACAAAAAACCAAGGACATAGGCTATGATTCCATTCTGAGCACTCATGGTAGCTAATACTGAGTATGTAAACATTAGTCCAAACAGGCTAAGGCTTGCAGCAGACGATAGCCTATCTCTACTCATGGCTAAAAGAAAACTAAAAAAAACTACCAAGCAGACATGCCTTAGCCCAGTTGGAACTGCGACAACTAAAGTTAAAAGAGGCCAGTCTGATAGTACGAGAATGAACAGCAGGCTTATCAAAACTGGCAGAGGTCTCAAAGCAAACATTATATTAATCTACCTAATCGATTATAAGTTTTATAATTAATCATAATTTTTTCATGGATTTATTTAATAAGGGCATAAGATTATCATCAACAATTGTATCCCAAGAATAACCTTGGCTATCCTTATAAATTTTGAGATTATCGATATCGGGCATCATAACTGATGAAGATTTAAACGCTTTGGCAACGTCTTCAACATCATCGCCAACCAAACATCCATTTTCTGAGTTAATTACCCGACAATTCTCTGACGTTGCTGTTGCTATAACATACATACCCGCGAGAAGATATTCAAAGGTCTTTGTTGGCGGTTGATCATCATAATATGGTGTTATAGGTATGTAGGATAAGCCAACATTAGCGGCCAAATAATATTTTGTTAGATCAGGAAAATTAACTTCTCCATGAAACTTAATGCAATCATGGAGTGCATGTTTATTAATATACTCAATTATGAGTCCTTCCTGATATGTGTCCCCGCGTGCAATAATATCGAAATTATCTCGTCTTTCGGGATTCTGAATCATGAATTTATGAAAAGCCATAACCGTGGATAAAATATTCCTACCTGATAATGTTCCTACATAAAGAACGCTCATCTTTTCAGATGGCTTATCCATGAAGTCAAATTTAGGGCCTCCCAGAGGGATAATGGTTATATTGTTTCTAAATAAAAATTTTAACTTCATCCCCTCAGATAAAACAGATACATCTGAAAAAAAGAATGCTTCAATGTTCAATACTAAATCAGATAAGAATCTGTAGAAGCGGTTTCTACTTACAGACATTGTTCTAATATCTAAAACTATATTTTTAAGAAACAATAATAAAAAAGAACATCCAGTGAAGTAAGTAACTATATTAATTGAGCTCGATTTATTTAAAATATCACGCTTCAACCAAATCAATCTGAACAATTTATACCTATTTTTAAAAGCATTTCTTTTTTGATTGAGGTGATTATTCGATTTTACCTCAAAAATCTCAACACCTTTCAGTTTTCGTTCAGCTAACTTTTCATTAATGCCAAAAAATGAAAAGCGATAATTTCGGGAAATAAGAATTTTTGCAGTTTGATAAATATGATTGAAGGTACCGAATTGACCTATAGATATATAGTTTATTGACTTAAATTTCACTTGGCGACTCATATTAACTTAAAAGCATTAGATCTCCCAGACATAATAAAAAAACTTACTTAATAGCCTCAACTCTGCTATCACGCCATAGTCTTTTCTCATGAGTGAGAGGTGCAAAAATGCTTACATCTGAAAATTGGAGTGAAAGTAGCTTCAGTGATATAAAATTAGCTGTCCAACCAGAGATATATGTCTGGCCACTAAATGTTATATCCTGAGCATCCTCAATAGTATATGCGTAAAGCGATCTAATCACTTCCAAATACTCGTCATCAGATGCTTCATCAAAATTATGGTCCAAAATTTTAGAAGAAACTTTTTTAATATCAGGAAATTCTAAAACTAGTTTTCCACCAGACTCCAATGCATTAAAGCAACTTTTAAAAAATGCCAACATTTGAGGGAGATTGAGATAACCAATAATGTGCATACATTCGATATAATCAAATTTTTGAGAGCTAAGCCAATCCAAATCAGCCTGATCTGTAACATCAAATCTTTTAACTTTAGAATTCAACGGCGATATATCAAGATTAAGCCAACCACGCTTGATGTGATCCCCGCAACCTATATTTACACATTTATTAAACAGTGGTCTAACCTTGTCTTTAGTTGACAAATATTTATCTTTCAAAGAAGTCGACCAGTAATTGAGCATGCTTTTGGGGAGTAAAGTATTTTTGGACATAATTAATAGCACCCTTCCTTATTTTTTCTCGATTTTGTTTATTTTCAATCTCAACCAATATAGCTTCTAAATCACTGTCTGTTGAAAACAAAAAGCCAGTACTCGACGGCATGATTAGCCGTCTATGCATTTCATTATTTTGAGCAACTACGATGCAACCAAATGCCATTGCTAGTTTAGCTTTGAGATTACCCCGAAGATTAAAAAGATTACTATCTGGCATTGGAACAAAGGAGATACTTGCAACAGATAATCTTTTTGTCATAAATTCACGATCATATGATGTTTGCACATTGGCATCAATATTATTAGCTATTAAGGTCTTAGAAACTTCATCAGAGGCTCCTAGAAGCTCTAGATCATAATCAAAAGAAACAAATATCTTTAAGGCATCTATGGTATCTAATAATACATTTGATGTTTTTGGTGAACCCACCCAAACGACAGTTTTTTGCTTTGACTCATCCGCAGCAAGTTCAAGGCTTGGAACAAATTGAGCAGTGTCCTCAACTACAATTGATTTTTTTTGCACCCATATGTCATGATAATTAAAATTCTCCCATGACTCAAAAATCATACCATCACACAAATAAGCAATTAACTTAAATTTTAACAGGCTATTGGGTCCTAAAAACTCCTCTAAGTGATATGGATCATTAACATCAATATAAACTGGTGATCTAATAAATAGCTTTAATGCTATTATTTCAATTACAGATAGTGGCTTTATTAAGTAAACTTTACTTGAGGATTCTTCAAGTGCATTGATACCTTTTACTAAATCTCTTAAGCTAGAAAGATACATCCAATACTTATTCTTTTTTTGCTTACTGCTGGCGCGGCGATAAAAAAGAAATTTCCAGCCATTTGGCTCAACGCCAAATAGAGACTGAGCTCTCACATACTCAGAGGGAAGTCCAGGTTCAGATGGTAAAACAAAGATTATTGAACTACCAACCTTCATTAATAATATCGCATATTCGATGCACATCATCAACTGTAACTGCAGTATGGTTAGGTAAAACTAAATAGTTATCTTCGATAGAATCCATCTGGGGTAAATCACCTCTTCGATTACCGAAGATCGAATACCTATCGTTGCGATAATGACATTGAGCAGATTCAATATTATGAGATCTTAATTTAGCCATTAAGCCAACCCTGTCACTATCAACTACGATCGTAACTAACCATGCTGGATTAAAGTAATCTTCAGTAGAGGCTTTTCCAAGAATTGAGCATCTCGGAGTTGTCAATTTACTAATATACTCTGTCAATAAGCCACTGCGATGTTCTATAACTGCATCAATTTCACGCAACCCGGCTAGACCAATTCCTGCAGCAATGTCATTCATTTGGTACTTAAATCCAACTTCAACTATGTCATTTTCCCAAATACCACCTTGCTTTGCTGAACGATCAATTCCAAACCAGCGAAGTCTCTTTCCTTTTTCTAGCAATGATTTGTCTTTAATTACCAGAAGACCGCCATCACCCATAGTTAGTGTTTTAATAGCTTGAAAGGAAAAAATCGTAAAATCAGCCCATTCAGCAGCAAATTTACCTTTATGTTTAGCCCCAATAGAGTGTGCAGCATCGCTTATTAGCTTCAAATTATATTTTTTACATAAATTATTTAGAGCTTCATAGTCACAAGGGATACCGCCATAATCAACACATGAAATTGCCTTAGTTTTACTGGTAATTCTTTTTTCAATGTCGGAAACATCTATATTTAAAGTATCAGGATCAATATCTGCAAATACTGCAGTCGCACCAATATATAATAGAGGAATATTAGTAGCAGTACATGTAAATACAGTGGTTATTACTTCATCACCGGCCTCAACTCCAGCCAAAATATAAGCCAAATGTAATGCATCAGTTCCACTGCCAACCGCCAGAGCTGAAGAATCACCAAGGAACTTACGTTTAATTTCATCCTCAAATAGATCTACTTTTGGACCTTGACCAATCCATCTGCCACTCAAAGTTTCAGTGACTTCAGCTATGGCACCTTGCCCTACATGAGGGTAAAAAAGTGGAACTCCATCTTTTTCTGAAAGTAGAGGGAATTCATTCATTGGCGCGTTTTTATTCATTGATATTTCCTTGCAAAGTTTTTCTTGCATTATAATTAAAAATTAAGTTAAGTGCGAGTGCGTCAAGTAGATAAATTATACTTATAAAAATACAGAAACCAGTGATATCAAAAATAGAAAAAATATAGAATTTCAAAACCAAATAAATTGGAGCAGTAACAACTGTGTAAACTAGAAGGATTTTTGTTAAGCCTAAGGACAGCAATTGATAGACTGCTAGTTGTCCAAGCAACCCCCCAACAAAAATTCCAGAAATAAGTATTAATATATCAACAAGTTTAGTAATGTCATCGCTGGATAACTGGGCACCTAGCAATAAAAAAGCAAGTATTGGTTCAGCCAGCCAATACAAACCGGAAAGAAAAACCATATATAAGATAATAATTCGTAGTCGTGCAGCGTTAATGACAACTCTTTTTTCCTTCATAGAGGAAATGCTTAATTTACCAAGGGAATCATTAACAAACCCTTTAGAGACTACAGAAGATGAGAGACTATTTAGCTGATGTGCCAATGTAAACAATGATAGTACACCAGGTGCGGCTGCAGAAAGTACAAATTTATCAACCAATTGTTCATTTTTAGAGACAATAGACGTCAACACCAAGCTTTGAGCTTCATAAAAAACTTGTGCGCTTTTCTTTATATCTATTACTCTAATGCTTACATATGATATGTCAGAAATCAAAACAAAATTTATAAGATATCTTAAAAGAAATAATTTACATAAGAACTCAGCATCAACAATATCTTTAGGTACAAGAAGGAGGCAAACAAATGCTGTGATTGCAGAACAAATACTAGTGACTTCCACTAACATGTATTGCTCTTTAGAAAATCTATAAGCAGTCCAAAACCCAACTCCAACAGCAAATATTATTGCAATATTAGAGAAATAGAATGCTTTCTGAACGCTATAAAGCTGATTGCCATCAAAACCGGGCAAAAGAATCTGAAAAAGCAGTTCAGAACAAAAGTAAAAAATAATAACAAGCAATAAGCAAGCAGCAAAAAGAAAGCAGCAAAAGTTAAAAGCATCATCTTTAATATTTGCAGTAATCGCCCTTTTAAAAACTGGAACAAAAATATTAATCAATGCACCGCCACTGACCGCTAAAATAAACTGAGGTATAGCTATTGCTGCGATATATATATCAGTTTCAACGTTTGCTCCAAGGGTACGAAAAACAAAAATTTGGTAAGCAACTATCAGAACAATATTAATGAATGCCAGTGAAGAAACCTTTAATCTATCAATGTCCTTCATTTGAACTTATTCAAAACCGAATTTAAAAAAATAATTTTAGCCATAATGTTAATATTTAAAAAAATCATTTTAAAACAGTATGCTGTTTTAAAAGCAGTACTTGAGTAAATAATTGCAAATACCCTAGGTTGAGAACAGTTTTGATAATTAGTATAGGTTTCCAATATATAGATAGTTTAACTATTCACCTTGGATTGGAGTGTTGAGCTTAGATGTTTTATATACCAAGGCATTGCATTAGCTATACCTGCCTCGATACGCCATTCCGGTAAATATCCTAGTAGCTCCATTGCTTTACTAACATCAGCCTGAGAATGCATTACATCGCCAGGGCGGAAATCTCTGTAGATAGGTTTTCTAATATTAACAACTCCATGCTCGATCAACGATTTTTTAATCATACTAAATAATTCATTCAAATTTGTCCGATCACCAACTGCACAGTTGTATATTTGATTTTTGGCTTTGATATCAGCAGTTGCTGCTAAAATATTTGCCTGTACCGCATTTTCAATAAAGCAGAAATCGCGACTGGTACTACCATCACCGTTTATAAATATATCATCACCCTTAATTATTGATGACGTCCATTTTGGAATTACAGCAGCATAGGCCCCATTAGGATTTTGGCGTTGTCCAAAGACATTAAAATACCGCAGACCTATTGATTTAAATCCATAACTGCGATCAAAAACATCTGCATATAATTCATTTACATATTTTGTAACCGAATAAGGTGACAAAGGATTTCCTATATTCTGCTCTACCTTTGGCAATGCCGGATGGTCGCCATAAGTAGAACTACTAGCTGCGAAGGTGAAACTATTAACTCTCTCTTCTTTTGCTGCTTGTAGCATATTGAGAAAGCCGGTTATATTTGAAGCATTCGAAGCGATTGGATCAGCGATTGAGCGCGGAACCGAGCCAAGTGCAGCCTGATGTAATACGTAGTTAACATCCTTAAGCGCTGCAACACAAGTTTTATAGTCGCAAATATCCCCTTCGATAAATTGGAATTTTTGCCACTGAGTTGGAGATACCAAGCCTTTAACCTCATCAAGGTTGTGTTGATATCCAGTGGCAAAATTATCTAAACCAATAATAGTTTGGTCTATTTTAAGTAAATGCTCTAATAAATTAGAGCCTATAAATCCGGCGACACCTGTGATTAACCAAACCTTCGGATTGGATTCCAGCTGACCTTTTATTTCTTTATAATTTGGCACGATAATTTATTATGGTGTAAAAATTTTTATAAACGAATATCAACATCATCTTTAGGGAGAATATATTTAAGATCATAGAGAATATGCTTTGATTTACCAAACTTCCGAATAGTCTTAATTCCCATTTCTTTAAAATCTTCATGCGCAACTGCCATTAAGACAGCGTCATATATGCCTTTTTTAGCCGCTTTACTGACAGCCAACCCATATTCATTAGAAGCTTCGAGAGCATCACACCATGGATCCATGATATCAACATCAATCTTGTAAGATTTAAGTTCATCTATAATATCAATGACCTTTGTATTTCTTATATCTGGACAATTCTCTTTAAACGTTAGCCCCATAACGAGAACTCTAGATCCGCTGATCTCAATTTTTTTCTTAATCATTTTTTTAATTAATTGAGAAACAACATATCCACCCATGCCATCATTAATTCGGCGACCAGATAAAATTATTTCTGGTCTATATCCAACACTTTCAGCTTTATGTGTTAAATAATAAGGATCAACTCCTATACAGTGTCCGCCGACTAAGCCTGGACGAAATGGGAGAAAATTCCACTTAGTACCTGCTGCCTCTAAAACTTCTAACGTATCTATATTTAATTTATTAAAAATAATTGCAAGCTCATTAATCAGAGCAATATTTACGTCTCTTTGAGTATTCTCAATCACTTTTGCAGCTTCAGCAACTTTAATTGAACTCGCCTTGTGGGTGCCAGCTTTAATAACAGAGGCATATAAATTATCTACAAAGTCTGCCGTAGCCTGATCTGACCCAGAGGTTACTTTTAGAATATCCTCAACCCTATGATTCTTGTCACCTGGATTAATTCGTTCAGGTGAGTAACCTGCAAAAAAATCCTTGTTTAAAATTAATCCCGATAACTTCTCTACCACCGGAATACAATCATCCTCTGTAGCTCCTGGATAAACAGTTGACTCATAAATGATTACATCATTTTTCTTAATGACGCTACCGAGCATAGCACTTGCCTTTAACAATGGAGTCAAATCTGGCCGCTTGAATTTATCAATAGGTGTAGGAACTGTCACGATAAACGTATTACATGACTTGAGATCATTTTCATCGCAGGAGAAAGATAGACCCTCGGCATTAGTCAGTTCAGAAGTTAAAATTTCAAGAGTAGTGTCTAGACCAGCCTCCAACTCTTTCACTCGGTTAGAATTTATATCGAAACCTAGAACAGGGAATCGTTTAGCAAATGCAACAGACAAAGGGAGGCCAACGTAACCTAAGCCTATGACAGCAATTTTAATATTTGATAATTTGGACATAATTTTTTAAATTTATAATAATTAATAATTCTCGATGAAGTTAAATCCTCTTTAAAATAATATAACCAAAGATTTAATAATAGCTTTTGTAAGTAGTTAAATTTAAATTATTATTAAAAATAAGGGCCTAATAACTTGGTTGACTTTTTCTATGAAAATAATTCTTCATAAGAGCAATAAATAAACCCAACATTCCACCAAATAGAGCACTTAAGATACAAATTATAGACCTTATAGGTTCTGATTTCATCTCCATTACTACAGGTGGATCAATATACTCAAAAACATAAAATTTATTTGCTTCTATTAGGGTTAGCTTTTTAGTTTCCTCTTGAAGAAGTTCTGCCATAACCAGCTTAATTTCAGATAAATTAGTCTTTAAAATTTGTTGACTAAGATAGCTAACAGCCTTTTCGGACTCTGCTTTATCTTTTTGACTATAATAAGCATTAATTTCACTAACTACCAACTCAACCCATTGCTTCGCAACAAATGGAGATTGGTGCTTAATTGACAAGGTTATGAACCCAGATTTTTTATCTGAAACTAGATTTAGGTGTTTGGTTTTAAATACTTCAAAGCTCTCTTGGGCGGTTGGTGTTTGTTGCCTTGGGTAAGAATAGTCCCTAATCCAAACATTGCTATTTATATTGAATATGTTTTTATCATAATCTAAAGTATTAGTTTTATAGTCCCAAGACTTAACAGCCATAAGGTTTGGTAGATAAATATTTGATAGTAAACTGTTCTCAAAAAAACTTAGAGAACCAATCTTTTGTAGTGCCTTATCAGAATTACCCTCATTACCACCAGAAGGAAGACTTATCCCGGCAAGCCCTGCAAGACCACTATAACCTCGAAGAGCTCCAGAAATGCTACTAGATTGATTAACAGGAGTCAGTACAGCTTTTGATTCATATATATTCGGTAGATATAAACTGTAAATCACTCCAATAACTGATACAAAAGTTGTTACAGAAAGAATAATCCATTTTCCTTGCAAAAGAGCATGAAAAAGCTCTTTAAGATCTATGTCATCATCAAACTCATCAGAATGTTTATTGCTAGGTAATTCTTGCATAAAAAATTATTTATTAATGTATGACATAAGTTTATCGTATTCTTGCTTCTTTTTGATAATAAATTGCTTCGTTATAGCTGTTTTCTCTCTAATACCCTTGCGTGTTAATACGTATGCGTAATGCATTTTTTTATTGGATTTATTGAAATTATTTATTTTAATAAATCCAACGTCTACTAACGCTTTAAGACAATAATTTACCTTTCCTATACTGAAGCCAGTTTTCTTAGCTATTAATCTTTGAGAGGCATTGCTATCTTTTTCAATAAGGTGCAAAAGAGCTAACTGATCTTCTGAAATACTTTGAGGATTAATCATTTAGAATTACTAGTTATTAAGTAATTGTTTAAATATAAAAAATAAATAAGATACATAGCTACCGCACGAATTAATAATAATTATTCATAACCGTTCAACTATTGAACTATTGTATTCTTATGTGTTTTTATAATCAATAATTATTTAAAAATAAGGTCTTTTTCTGAGACGGTGACTCTTCTAATTGAGCCAAGAAAGTTTAGAAGGACTTCAACTCTTTCTTTTGAAGGAAGTGAGCAAACTTTTACTATAATTCCTTTGAAGGATCCATTTGAAATAAATGCATCTTGACCTATTTTTATTTGTGAGGCCACTGGATATAATTTTGAAAACTCTTCTGTTTTTTGAATAATTTTAATTTCTTTATTAGTGATATGGGAAATATTATTTCCAAATTTTATAATATTTTTTATGCCCGTTGTATATTTTAAAGCTGAGTAATTTTCAAAATTAATATTAACAAATATGTAACCTGGGAATAGCACTTGCTCTTTGGCTTTATAATTAATCTTTTTTATTGTTATTTTTGGCAAATAGAAGTCGAATTTTTGATTTAAAAGATTGCTTTTTAATCTTTCAACTTCATTAATTTTATAGGAGGCAACTAGCCAATTTTTCATTATTAATATACTTAAATGGTACCCGAGGCCGGACTTGAACCGGCACGATATTTCTATCGAGGGATTTTAAGTCCCTTGTGTCTACCAATTCCACCACTCGGGCAAGATAATTGATACCAAATTGCTTGTATTATACTTTTATTATTTTAAAAGTCTTTAACAAATTATGGAGGCTGAAGCCGGAATCGAACCGGCGTAAACGGCTTTGCAGGCCGCTGCATGACCACTCTGCCATCCAGCCAGATTAAACATGGTGTATTGTATACATGTATGCAATAAAATAAAAAGGATAGTTAGTCTTTATTTAGTCTTTCAATATCGTTTTCTCTGCACTCTTCTCCGTACTGGATTTCAATAATATGAGTTTCTAGGGAAAAAGGGTTGGTGATTTGATGCCAATGTCCAACAGGAACAAAGTAATGATCAAATTTGTTAAGTTGTAATTCCTTGACGTTTTTATTATCAGTATCATCTGAGTAAAAAATAGTACATGACCCTTCACTGACAAACCAAATCTCATTTCTTTTAAAGTGCTTCTGAAAACTCATAGATTTTCCTGAATCTATTATTAACTCCTTGACTTTAATGTTTTCTGTTTCAAATAAATTAAAGAAAGATCCCCACTGCCTTTCTTCAAAATAATACTGCCATTTTTTAAGAATCCATGAGGATGAGTTTTTTTTATCATTACCGCCAACGTTAAAAATAAAATTAATATCAGATACTGACATTTCAGGAATATTTTTTATACTCCTGTCACCACCATTTGCAAAATAAATTTCATCACTAGGATAAGCCCCTTTAATTGCTTCTAATGCATTTATACAAGACCCTTTTTCATCATCTTCGAAACTTACAACCTCATCTACATATTTTATTGAATTCAAAATGACTTTTCTTTCTTTAAATGGCATAAAAAACCTGCCTTTCTTTTTTTCAAGCCACGCATCACTATTTAGAGCAACTATTAATCTATCTCCATAATCTCTAGCATATTTAAAATAGGCGATGTGACCCGAATGAATTGGATCAAAACCCCCGCTTACAACTACTAACTTCATTGCTTAGTAATCAGTTTGATTAAAATAATTTTTGTTATACACAAAGTGTGTGTATGGTGCAAAAGTGAGAAAAAAATATAATGATGCATTTTATTATTAACTATTTTTATAAACTTCTATGTAATCATTAGCTATTATTTGAGCTTTCTTTTTCCATGATAATTCTTCGGCTCTTCTAAAAGATGCCAATGTTTTAGTATCTAACATATCTTTATTATTTATAAGTTTTGTAGTCGCCTCAGCAAAAAGTTTAATACTTAAATTATAAGACACTAATGGTATTTTAATACCAGAATTATCACTTACCGCGAGAGCCATACCACTTACATCATGGCAAATTACAGGAAGTCCATTTGAAATAGCTTCTAAAATTACTGCACTTGCAGCTTCTCTATAACTTGTATGAATAAAGAAATCTGATTCCTTCATTAGCTGCTGGACTTCATCTTTAGAAATATTATTTTTGAGGAATATATTTATCTTATTTTTTAAAGGGATTAATAACTCATTCAAAGCATCATCAAATTCTCCAGTATAAACCATAGTTAGAGTAAATTTTTTACCGTTAAAATTTACTTTATCTAAGGCTTTTAATAAAATTTCAGGGCATTTTCTAGAAGAAATGCTACCAACCCAAATTGCATTAATCTTATCATTATGTTCACTAAGAATTTCTTCAGCTTTATAAGAAAATTCAGTTCCAGTATCAATCTGAAGCTTTAAGCTAGCTTTAGTAAGGTGTTGAACTACTTCCAAGTCCTCTTTTGAAAATAAATATATTAGGGATGCATTTTTAACGGATCTTTTAAAATTTAGAGAAAAATATCTTATGAAATCAATAAAAAAATTCCTTAGAATCTCTCTTACCCTGACCTTCAAATTCAGATCTTTTAAAAAACTATTTTTAAGCTTGATAAGACCACCTGTGGGACCCCATATAAATGGTATTTTTAACTTATAAGCATTGCTAGGATTTACAATATGAATAGAGGTAATGTGATGTGCTATTTGATAAGTATTTTCTTTTGATAGCATAGTGGCTTTTTTTAAAGCTTTTTTTAACCACAGCCTATATATGAATTGATAAATAATTGGGAACCCAATGGCATAATTTTTCGATATTTTATTAATTTTTGAAAAGAAAACATTAATCTTTGGCTGAGGAATAGAAATAAATTGTATATTAGAACTCTTTGAGCTTTCTAATAGAAATTTATTAATGTTCTGTTCGTAATTAACAGAATATTTTTGATTGGTTGAAGCGTGAAGAACAGTTAAATTATGATGCTCAGCAATATTTATAATTGTATTCCAACCAATTGAGCATTCTGATCCAGAATAAGGACAAGCTTCATGTGCAAAAATTATTATATTTAATCTCATCTTAATTTTTGTATAGTTTTTGATGAATTATGAATACTATTTCTAGGCTCAATTATTTTTTTTTAGAGATTTTATATACTCTTTGATATCATGCTTTGGTTGCCAATTGAGCTCTTCTGTTTTTTTTGTTACAACCTCAGCTGTCATTCTGTTACCATCCCTTTCAGGTAACATTTTTATGTTACCATCAAACAGTTTAGCTATTTCAATTACACTATAGGCATCCGGGTGCCCAATCCCATAATTATCACCGTGTCCATATTTTCCAACAAGCAATAATCCTGAAACAATATCATAGACATGGGTGAAGTTTCTTTTTTGAGAGCCTGGTGAAACAACAGTTAAATCCTCATCCTTTAACATTTTTTCAGAAAATTTAGCAATTAATGTTGCGTATTTACCATTTTTAATTTCTCGAGGTCCGTAGGCGTTATAAAAATAAACAATTGCGTAATCAATACCAAACCATTCTCCAAAATTTATTGTTAGTTCAGTATTAGTAGACTTGGTCCAACCATATGGGCTTTGATTTCTTCCCATTCCACCATCACCAAATTTAGTACTACTTCCTGCATAAATTAATCTACATTCAAACTCTCTACAAAATTTAAGTACAGCAAAAGTACCATTTTTATTTGAATCCCAAACAGTATCTATATCCTCAAAAGATTGCTCAACACGCGAATATTCACCCAAATGAAAAATAATATCTACATGAAAATCAATTAAATCATAGATTTTTTTAGTATGCCCTTCTATATAATGAACTCCTTTTATATGATTGTCTTTTGAACCAGTAGAATAATTGTCAAGTGAATATACATCATTTGTTGGGTCTTCAACTAATTTTTCACACAGATGGCTACCTATGAACCCTGCCCCACCTGTTACTAGAATTTTATTGGTCATTTATTTATCCATATAAACTAAAAAATTAAGAATCAGTTCCATAAATATCTCTTGTGTATACTTTACTCATCACATCATCCAAGTCTTCAGATTTACGGTTGCTAATGATGATATCACTCTCGTTCTTAAAGTTTGTTAGATTATTAATAACACTAAAACCAAAGAATTTATCCTCTAGAAGTTCTGGCTCAAAAACTACAACCTCAATATTACGATTCTTTAGACGCGACATTATTCCTTGTATAGAGGAAGATCGAAAATTATCAGATCCTGATTTCATAATTAATCTATAAATACCAACAACTTTAGGATTTTGTTTAATAATTACATTCGCAATGAAATTTTTTCTAGTTTCGTTAGAGTCAACAATAGATTTTATTAAATCTTGAGGTATTCCTCTAAAATTTGCAACTAGCTGCTGCGTGTCTTTTGGCAAACAATAGCCGCCGTATCCAAAGCTTGGATTGTTGTAATGATCACCAATTCGTGGGTCAAGCCCAATTCCATTAATCATTTGTTTAGAATCTAACCCTAAAGTCTCAGCATAAGTATCAAGCTCATTGAAAAAAGCTACTCTCATTGCTAAAAAGCTATTTGAAAATAACTTTACAGCCTCTGCTTCTGTTGAGCCCATATGCAAACACTGAACATCATTTTTTTTTGAGCTATCTTTGAGTAATTGAGATAAAAGTAGAGATTTATTACATTCTCCTCCTACAATAATTCTTGAGGGATACAAATTATCTTTTAAAGCCATGCCTTCTCTTAAAAATTCAGGCGAAAATATTATTCGATTTGTTGAATATTTTTCTTGGAGCGACTTGGTATGACCAACTGGAATAGTTGATTTAATAACCAACATTGCATCGGCATTCATATTTAAAGCATCCGCAATAACGCTATCAACTGAAGAAGTATCAAAAGAATTGTTGATTTCATCATAATCTGTTGGGGTTGCAATAATTATAAAATCAGCGTCTTTGTATGCTTCTTCTTTTATTAAAGTTGCTTTTAAAAACAATGTCCTATCAGATAGAAAAGACTCTATTTCATTATCAGAGACAGTGGACTCTAATTTGTTTACTTTGCTTACTCTTTCAGGATTAATATCTAAAACTGTTACATGATTTTGTTGGGCAAGTAAAACTGAAAGTGACATACCGACGTACCCTGATCCTACAACTGTAATTTTTAGATTATTCATAATATGTGTATTTTATAGAAATAAAAATTAATTTAAAGAAAATCTATTAATCTGCAAATTATTTCTTGGATTCATTATTGGTAAATGAATTTAATGTATAGACGAGACCTGTATATAGAGTAATAAAAAGAGAAGCGAATAAAAAAATATCTGCAATAATAATTAGAAGCATATTATTTATAGTTAGCGCAATAAGGTAAATACTGATTGTGAAAAGTTGAATTGTTGTTTTAATTTTTGCTAAAAAAGTAACTTTGGTTGCATCGCTTTTGTTATTTCTAGCATTTAAGTCTCGTAAGGCGCCAACCCATATTTCTCTTGTAATTATTAATGCTGCAAAAAACCCAATTAAATAACTTGAAAGATTCACCGCTAAACCAAAAAAAACGAATACTATAAGAATTTTGTCAGCTATCGGATCAAGAATCTCTCCAAGTTGAGAAACTGCATTATATTTTCTTGCTAAGTAACCATCCAACCAGTCTGTAAAACCAGCAATATAGAACAAGATAAGTGCTAGCAGGTAACCATCTGAAGACATCAATAAGAGAAAAATAATTGCTGCTAATAGAATTCTTGAAAATGTTAGAAGATTTATAAAAGTAACCATTATTTGATATTTTGTTTTATTAGATTAGCTATTTTGTCATTAATGCCTCTTACAGTCATTAAATCTTCTATATTTGCAGATTTTATATTTTTTAAACTTTTAAATTTTAGAAGTATCTTATTTTTTAATGCAGGGCCAATGCCTGGGATTGAGTCTAGTTGTGATTTTTTTATAGAGCCCCTTTTCTTCTTTCTTTGAGCGGTTATTGCAAATCTATGTGACTCATCTCTCATTTCTTGAAGAACAAGATATGCTTTTGAATACTTATCTAATTCTACAACACCTTTATCAGCAAGAATTGTTTCAGTAGCTCTTACCCTGTTCGATCCTTTAACAATTGAAATAACCTCAATATCGTTATAGATCGATTTATCAATTACTGATTTGCTATATTTCAACTGAGTTTTGCCGC
>Ga0209119_1001105_pt1 | contig 27179 bp, 20 predicted proteins | sample COG_03_FD_184747 | JGI IMG/M metagenome (GOLD analysis project Ga0209119, IMG submission 184747) | Pelagic Microbial community sample from North Sea - COGITO 998_met_03 (SPAdes) (version 2) | ecosystem: Environmental > Aquatic > Marine > Neritic zone/Coastal water | place: Helgoland, sampling...
ATGGTGCAAAACCTCACTGCTCACAGTCGTATCACTCGAGGAAAGCCTATCCTCCTAGGTTTTGTTATTCAAAGAAAAGGTGTCGACGGGCACATCGAGATCTCGGTTCGTTGGGCTCGCCTGTTAGGTAGCTTTTTGCTTCTCATCATTATTGGGTGGTTCTGCATGGCAGGGGCTCTTTTCTTGCATTTCAAATACAATAAAGAGTTCGACGAAGTCTCCTACACCAAAATGCTCACCTTACTGCCCTTTGGACTGAATGAGCACCGGGTAACTTTAGGGAACTATCATATCGAAAAGGGCTTGGAGGAGGTCAAGGAGGGTAATTACCGAGATGCACTGCGCTTGCTGCGATTGGGGGTGGCCCGTGCTCCTGCTAATCTAGAGGGTCGCCGTGTGTTAGCCGAATTCTATGAAATTGCTCTCAAACGGCATGACATTGCTGCAGATCAGCTTTTAAAGGGTCTGGAGCGTGACGGGATCGAAGACTTGGATTACCTCAGGCAAACGCTCCGTGTGCTCCTGCGCTACCAAATGGACGAGGAAATCCAAAATCTGGCCGACAAGTATCTGCCCGAAGCACCGGACCTGACTGACATCAATCGCACCCTCGCCTTCGGTGCGGCCAACGCCAACTACTTGCGGGGCAACTACGACCGTGCCGACGACTATCTCATCACATACAAACTTCTGGAATCCTTAGAGGGGGTGCTGCTCTCAGCACAAATTAGCTGGGATCGGGGCAACCAAATAGCGGCTATTACAAAACTCAAAGAATCCATTCGCCGCTTCCCGAACTCAGAGCCTTTATTGATGCAACTCAGTCGCTACCACCGTGAGCTCGGTCAAATCGATGAAGCCCGTCGCTACGCGATCCTTCGAAATGTCAGCGATCCTCTCAGCCCAGCACCCCGCCTAGAACTCCTTTACATCTACAACAAATCGGGCGATATCGAGCGCGAGCAGCGTGAAACCCTGCGCATGCTCCAGCAATTCCGCGACGATGAGGCCGCCTTTCAGGCATTAGCCAATTTCGCCGCAGACACAGGAAACATTGATCTGGCGCGACGCACTTACGAGGAGGCACTTGAGAACGAATTCAACATCGATGCATTCGCCTTGCTCTTGATCGAAGCGCACCTCGTCGACAAAGATTACGAGGGTGCGCTCGACTTTTCAGAAGAGCTCCTTAAAGAACGACCCGATTGGCTCACGCAACGGTGGGCGATTTTCAACAGCCTTCGTGCCGTCGCGTCCTACGGTATCAATCGCCCAGACTTGGGAGAAATCTACCTACAAGACTTCCTCAATGAAGCTCTAAATCAACCTCAGACCTATCTTGCAGTCGCTCGCCGGTTCTCCAGCGTCGACCGCTACCAACAATCGCGCAAAGTGCTCATGCTTGCCTACCAAAAAGCACCGACTAATCAAAAAGTCCTTTCAGAGTTGATTCGCGCAGAGCTGACCGTCGGCAGTACGGAAAACTTAAATCGTCTTTTGTCCCGATTCTTACAAATGCGCCGCCCGCAGATGGATCTCCTCTTCGAAGCGTATCGCAAGCTAGGGAGTGACCGCTTCATCTTCACGCCGGATCGCGAAAGCCTGCTCTTACAGCTTAGCGCCCTACTCCGCGAGAACTCGCGAACACTACCAGAATTGGAAAGCTAAGAGAAGCTAAGAGCTGGCAGGGCTCTTCAGTTCCACCGTGGCAGCGATGACCCGGCGATCATCGACCTCGTCGATGGTGATCTCCATACCATAGCAAGTCAGGCGCTCGCCGCGCTCTGGAATATGCCCGAGCTCCCCGGTAATGAGACCACCGAAAGTGGACACCTCTTCATTGTCGATTTCTATTTCGAGCTCTTCTTCAATGTCATGGATCGGAGCGAGACCTGAAATACGAAAGCGATGCCCGTGACCGATTGCTACGATTTGATCTTCTTCGCTATCAAACTCATCCTGGATTTCACCCACGAGTTCTTCTAAAATGCTCTCTAAGGTGATCACGCCAACGATGCCGCCAAACTCATCGACAGCTAAAGCCATATGGAATTTAGCCCGGAGCATGCGTTCCAAAGCCTCTTCCAGCGGGGTTTCCAACGGAAAAACCGCTACATTACGCTTTAGTTTCATGAGGTCGATCTCCGAGACCGATCTGCGCAAGCGGAAAATATCCTTAATATGGATGATCCCCAAGCACTCATCCAGATCCCCGCGACAAAGCGGAAATCTGGTGTGACCAGCGGCCTTCATGCTGTCAAGGTTGGCATTGATACCCAACTCCAAATCACAGATCACGACTTGGCTGCGAGGCAGCAAAACATCTTGCACAACCAATTCCTGCATTTGCAGCGTACGGTTAACGATCTTCCGCACAACTCCGGAGAGTTGGCTGCTATCTTCCCCCATTGCTCGGATCTGGACATCGAGATCCAGCGGATTCAATTCATCATCCACGTCCACGCCCAAGAGCAGGTAGAGGCGCTTTTTCAACATCCGGAAAAAAAACATGGCCGGGAAGGTCAAGAACTGGAAAGCGAGTAGAACTCGGTAAGAGCGACGAATCGCTTTCGAGGGATCGCGCATGGCCAAGCCACGCGGAAAAATCTCCGCGAAAAAGAAATGCGCAGAGACGGCCAAGACAAACGAAACGAGGACCACCAACCAACGATCCGGCGCTTGCTCCAGTTTGAAAAGGCTGAAAAAATCACTCACTACTGGCATCAACAGCAGACCGACCGCGACTGTGCAGAGAGTTTTGCTGAAGCGCACGACCCGCCCGGTTTGATCGCTATTATCGATCAATCGGGCGACTCCAGGGAGCCGTCTCAGGTCGTGCAGTTGCTCCTCGCTGGGTTTTCGGTAACGGAATTTGACCAAGCTGATCTCGCACATCACCAAAAAAGCGTGGAGCACAAGCATCAAGCCAACAGCCGCGAGCGAGATCCCAAAATTAATCCACGCGTCTTCCATTTTTAGAGACTCCCCCTCCTGCATTCGACCAGCTCAGCAGCGGCCTTCAAAAGCTTCGCATTTTCTATCTCGGTGCCAATCGTGATCCTCACATAATCCGGCATACCGTATGGAGCCAAGGGCCTTACAATAATCCCCTTTTGCTGCAAGGCCTGAAAAAAGGCTAAGCCGTCGCCGACATTAGAGAGTACAAAATTAGCATGCCCGGCGACCGTCGCGCAGCCCAAAGACTCCAGACCTTCGACCAGTTGCCTGCGCCCGAGTTCATTGGCACAGCGGCAATGTTCCACGAACTCGCAATCCATCAGAGCAGCGGTCGCGGCGGCTTGAGCGACCGAGTTGACGTTAAATGGCTGCCGCACCCGCTGGAGAAGTTGAATCAACTCGGGATCACCGTATCCATACCCCACGCGCAGGCCCCCTAGCCCGTATATTTTAGAGAAGGTACGTAAACAAAAAACCTTACGCCCCTTAGCAATCAGCGAACGTAGATCAGGAGCCATTTCCAGATACTCAGCATAGGCTTCGTCAAGACAAAGAATGACATGCGTGGGCAGCGATTCTGCAAGCTCCACAAGGTCGGCTTCAGTGTTAGCCACACCGGTAGGGTTGTTTGGACTGGCCACAAAAAGTAGACGCGTCCGATCAGTAACTGCAGCACGCATGGCTTTCAAATCGTGCCCAAAATCCAACATTGGCACCTCAATCGGCGTCGCGCCAAAAAGTTTAGTCACCAATTTATAGACGATAAAAGCCTGCGCCCCCATCACGACCTCTAATCCTGGTCGTAAAAAAGCATGCCCGAGTAATTCTATGATTTCGTTCGAGCCGTTGCCCACAATAATGGAATCTGGCTCCACACCGCGCAGCTGAGCAATCGCCCCGCGAAGTAGGCAACAAGCACCATCGGGGTATAGGTGAGCCTGTTTAAGCGATGCCTGTGCAGCCACCATCGCTTTGGGGGAGGGGCCAAACGGATTCTCATTCGAGGCGAGTTTAGCGATCTGGGTAGGCTCCAGCCCAAACTCCTGAGCGACATACTCAATAGGTTTTCCGGGCTCATAGACCGGCTGTTCATGCACACCAGCATTGGCGAGTTCAGCGTATTTCATCGATATTCGGCTTTGAACTTGCCTCCCCGAGAGCCGATTGCAACAAAACAAAGCTTAAAGAACCTATGAAGATATTACTCACCGGCGCATCTGGACTCCTTGGCCACGCCTATGCGCAGGCTGCCATTCGTAGAGGCCACTCCGTCACTGCGCTTTACCATCAAAACCCACCACTGGCCGATGGCTTGGCTGACTCGATCCAGCTAAATGCGGCCCAACCCGAAGCGCTCACCAGCCTCTGCCTCGAGATGTGGCCGGAAGTCATCGTCAATTGCGCGGCCATTTCCGCCCCTGCATCTGTCGATGCGGATCCGAAACTGGCAGAAAAAGTCAATGTTGCCCTGCCCCGCCTGCTCGCCCAGTTGGCCACTCACCTCGGTGCGCGCCTACTTCATATCTCAAGCGATATGGTATTTGATGGGCAGAGTACTGAGACCTACCGCTCGACCGATATCCCCTGCCCGACCAATCTCTATGGTCAAACCAAGCTCATGGCCGAGCGAGAAGTGCTCGAGCACAATCCTGAAGACCCTGTCGTGCTGCGCATCCCCATCCTCATGGGCAACAGCCCCGGCGGCCAACGCAGCGTTCACGAAAAACTCCTCGCTGCAATCCTCGCCGGACAGTGCCCGAAGCTTTTTTGCGACGAAATCCGCCAACCTTGCGCCGCCTCCAACGTGGCGGATGTGCTCCTCGAATTGTCCGAGCGGCGCGACCTCCACGGTATCTTCCACTGGGCAGGCAGCGAAAAGCTTAGCCGTTTCGAGATGGGCCAACGTATTCTTAAACACTTCGGCTTGCCGCTCGATTCGATCCAATCCGTCTGTCAGAGTGATGATCCCGCCCATGCCGGGCGTCCCCGCAACCTCACCTTTAACCTCCACCCCATCGTCTCAAAGCTGAAGACTCAACCCGTCAACTTCGACGCCCAGCTCGAGGAACTCACTCGCGTCGAACCGCTCAACGCCTGATGCTCATCGCCCTGCCCAACGCATACGGCGATGCGGCCACCAACATGGCCATCGACGCCGCGATCCTTGAAGAGCTACCCAAGGGGCTAGCCGTCTTTCGGCATTACGGCTGGCTCGAACCCGCGGTCACCTTCGGCTATGCACAGAGCTACGAAAGTGTCGCCGCCATAACTTCAGCTGGGCTCAGTTCCACCGCTTCCGCAGACTTCGCCGTGCCGCTTACACTCTGTCGACGACTGACTGGTGGCGGCATCGTCGATCACCGCGATGATTGGACCTACGCCCTCATCCTCCATCCATCGCTGGCCTGCGCAAAAACCCCCGCGACCGAACTCTACGAACACATCCACCGCGCGATCGGCCGGGCGCTCGAAAGTCTCGACATCGAAACTCAGCTCGCCCCCTGCCCTAAAGCTTGCAGCAGCCAGATGACCAGCCCCCGGATCCCGAAACACGCCTCCCAATGCTTCGTCACGCCCGCCGCAAATGACGTGCTTCGCTCAGATGGGCGAAAAATAGCCGGCGCGGCCATGAAGCGCAACCGCCACGGGCTCCTCATCCAAGGCTCACTCGATCGTGCCGCCCTGCCTCAAGACTTCGATTGCGTCTACTTTCAAAGAGAGCTGCTGGAACAACTCGCCTCGGCCCTCAGTATTCCAAATGGCAGCCTGGAGGATATCCGGCCCCTGTTCAACAGCGAACGGATCGAGCGTGAAAAGCAACGTTTCGAGAGTCGGGAATGGAACCACCGCCGCTAATAAACCCTCAAAATCCACCACATGGCATCGGCTTAGCAGCCAACCACCCTTGGGGCAAAGCCATGCTCCAATGGCTGGATAATCGATGACCACCCGCATAGGGCTAAGCCGAATAAGCCTCTACTAAGAAGCAATCACCGCCGCTTCCGCCAACGTAACCATTCGCTGCTGTGGGACGTCCCATAGCTTCAAGCGTAGACAGCGCAGGACCTCCGCAGGTTGCAGGCTGGTCGTTTTGGGCGCTTGCAGTTCCGGCATACCGGCCATCGCATCAGGCAGCCTGTAATAGGGAATTTTTGAATTGAGATGATGAATGTGGTGATAGCCGATATTGGCAGTGAAATAGTTCATTACGGATCCCATTCGACAATAGCTGGACGAATCCAATGCAGCTCCCTCATAGGTCCATCCGTCTTCGTCCAGATAGGTAACCGTCGGGAAGTTATGTTGCGAATAAAACAAATACGCACCAAGCCCACTGCCCACAATAAATGGAATAGTCATCAAGCAGAGCGCCGCCAGCCAGCCCAGCCAATAAATAACCACTGCATAGAGGAGAACATGGATGACCAGCGCATAGAGCGCATCGCGATGCTTTTTCGGATTATTCATCAGCGGCACGATGCACATACTGCCGATGAAAACGGTTAAATAACCCAACGCGATGGTAAGGGGGTGGCGTATGGCGAGATATTTTAAGCGTTCCTTGCGTGAGCTACGCTTGTAGCGTGCTACGGTCATGACTGGGTAGGAGCCGATATGGGTCGAGCGGAGCTTACTATTCTTCGCGTGGTGTGTGTTATGCGAATGTGTCCAAATACTACTTGGGGTCATAATGAAAATACCCAAGACGCGCATAAGCCCATCCGCTAGTTTCGAGCGATCAAGAATCGCATGGTGCTGATGGTCATGGTAGAGCACGAATATCCTCACCACAAAGAGCCCCGCCAAGACCGAAAGGAGGAGGCGCCCGATGAGAATGGGCAGGAGGACGCTGCCGGCAAGGCAAGCCGCCAAAAATACAAAGGTCGAAAGGACCGCCACCCAGCTGCGCAGCTTGTATTCGTGTGCGAACTCGCGTGTGGCGAGAATCAGTTCTTTTCCGGTTCTTTGACTCATAGAATAAATGACAGTAAAACATCGCCTGATTAAAGCAGGCGCCGCAAAGCCTCAACCTGCGAAGTGGACATTGAAATACGCTTCTCTATCTGAAGATGGCGAATCAAATCGTCTTTTCCCTAAAACTCAAATACGGTTTGTGTTAATTGTGCGCCTTAAAGACGGCTCTCAGAAGCAAAGCGAGCACAGTAAGCTACCATTTCATCAGGAAGAGCCTCGAGCCCAAAGAAAGGAGCACAAGCCACAAGCAAATGCCCCTTCGGTTTCGAGAACTGCGATCTAGGGGGAGCGTGGCCTATTCGACCACTTCACACGTATCCACCATCTCCATCCTAAGGGCGTCGTCCTCCACCCGGAAGACGACAGTGCTCTGATCGGCGATCTCACCACTCAGCAAGGCACGGGCAAGCTTCGTCTCGATTTGTTTTTGTAGAAAACGCTTAAGCGGCCGTGCCCCATAGACTGGATCGTAGCCTTTCTCACCGACCCAAATACGGGCGGCTTCGTCTAGCTCAATAGCGATACGGCGCTCGGCCATGCGGGTGTTGAGTTCGGCCATCAACAGATCCACAATGCGCGTGATCTCTTCAAGCGTAAGGGGCTTGAAAAGGACGATATCGTCGATCCGGTTGAGAAACTCGGGGCGAAAGCCTTGGCGCAACTCAGCCATGACGGATTCCCGCACACTCTCGGGGATCTCTGAGCCAGAGACGCCCTCGGAAAGATAACGGCTCCCCACATTCGAAGTCATTATTATGACAGTGTTCTTAAAATCCACAGTATGTCCCTGCGCGTCAGTAATGCGCCCGTCGTCCATCACTTGGAGAAGGACGTTAAAGACATCGGGATGCGCCTTCTCAATTTCGTCGAAGAGCACCACGCTGTAAGGCTTACGGCGGACGGCTTCAGTCAGCTGCCCCCCTTCATCGTAGCCAACGTAGCCCGGAGGGGCCCCAATGAGTCGTGCGACGGCGTGCTTCTCCATATACTCCGACATGTCGATGCGCACAATATTGTCTTCCGTATCGAAGAGCGTCTGTGCGAGCGTGCGGGCCAGTTCGGTCTTACCGACCCCGGTGGGCCCCAAAAAGAGGAAACTGCCGATCGGCCGGCGCGGATCTTTAATACCCGCACGGGCGCGTAGGATAGCTTCGGCGACAAGGACAACAGCCTCATCTTGTCCGACCACCCGCTCGTGCAGCACCTCTTCGAGGCGGAGGAGTTTTTCTTTTTCTCCTTCAACCAAACGTGAGACCGGCACACCCGTCCATTTGGAAACGATTTCGGCGATCTCTTCCTGTGAAACTTCTTCTTTGAGCAAAGCATTTTCTTTCGACTCGACAGCTTCGAGTTGTTGCAGCCGTGCTTCCAGCTCGGGCATTTTGCCATGGCGTAGCTGCGCGACTGTATTCAAATCATACGTTCTCTCGGCCTTTTCCATAGCGATCCGGGTGGCGTCGATCTCTTCGCGGACTTTGCGAATTTCGTCAATCGCACCTTTCTCACTGTCCCACTGAGCACGGAGGGCCCCCTCCTTCTCGCGAATGTCGGCGAGTTCCTTGGAGAGCACCTTGAGGCGTTCCTTGGAGGCTTCGTCTTTTTCGTTTTTCAGGGCGGCTTCTTCGATCTCGAGTTGGAGCGCCCGGCGGGTGAGTTCGTCGAGCTCTTGTGGCATCGAGTCCATCTCCGTGCGGATCATGGCGCAGGCCTCATCGACGAGGTCGATCGCCTTGTCGGGCAGGAAGCGGTCACTGATGTAGCGGTGCGAGAGGAGAGCGGCTTGCACGAGGGCATTGTCCTGAATACGGACGCCGTGGTGCAGCTCGAAGCGCTCGCGGATGCCGCGGAGAATGGAAATCGTGTCTTCAACATTAGGCTGGTCGACTTGCACGGTCTGGAAGCGGCGCTCGAGGGCGGCGTCCTTCTCGATGTATTTGCGGTATTCGTCGAGCGTTGTCGCGCCGACACAGTGTAACTCGCCCCGTGCAAGCATGGGCTTGAGCATGTTGCCCGCATCCATCGAACCTTCAGCCTTGCCCGCGCCGACGATAGTGTGCAACTCGTCGATAAAAAGAAGAATGCGCCCTTCGCTGCCTTTGATCTCCGCGAGCACAGCTTTAAGGCGCTCTTCGAACTCTCCCCGATATTTGGCACCGGCCACGAGCGAGCCCATGTCGAGGGCAAAAACAGTCTTGTCCTTCAAGCCCTCGGGCACGTCGCCTCGCACGATACGCTGCGCGAGGCCTTCGACAATCGCAGTCTTACCGACTCCGGGCTCTCCGATGAGGACGGGGTTGTTCTTCGTCTTACGCGAAAGAATGCGAATTACCCGGCGAATCTCGGAATCACGCCCGATGACGGGGTCCATCTTGCCCTTGCGCGCCAGCTCGACGAGGTCGATGCCATATTTTTCCAGGGCCTCAAAGGTCGTCTCCGGGTTGCGAGAAGTCACCCTTTGCCCCGCGCGGGACGATTCCAGGGTCGCCCGGACTTTGTCCGCGTCGAGCTGAAACTGCTCAAAAAATTGCCCAAGCTTGCCCTTCGGATCCGCAGCCAAGAGGCCGAGCAACAAGTGCTCAGTGCTCACAAAATCGTCGCCCAGTTTGGACTTCGCCTGATCGGCCTCGGTGATCGCTTTCTGCAGGGTCGAAGAGAGGTAGACCTGGCTGGCGTTGATACTCCACGAGGCTTTGGGCAAGGCATTCAGCTCGCGCTTCGCCGCCAGCTCGACCGCAGAAGGCGAAATCTGCATGCGCTCGAGCAAACTTGGCACGATGCCGCCTTCTTGCTGCACGAGCGCAATTAAAAGATGCCAAGTGTCGATCTCCTGTTGCCCATTCTGGCGCGCAAGATTTTGCGCCTCTTGCATAGCGAAAGCAGATTTTTCGGTGAAGCTATTAAAATCAATATTCATACATCTTATTTTTGCACAAAGCGTTCCACCCGTACAAGCACTCGAATAATCTGTAGCCCTTTCACAAATAGTTACTTGCACATACTACAAAATTAGCCTGCCGGGCAAATTCCCGCATAACAGAGACAAAATTCGCGGAAAATGGGACAATATGGCACGCCTCTTAAAGCATTCAAGTTCACGCTTAGCTCGACAACCCGCGCAGTCACCCTAATTTGGCAAATATGCGTGCTTCTCTCAACATTTGCAAAATCATAGCTTTAGTCTTGTTTCCGATTTCAGTAACGAGTCGTGCCTATGGCTTTGAGCAAATGAGCTATTTCGTAATCGACTTAACCCAAAGCACTGACTCCGAAGCGTTAGCTGGGCGTCTGGCGGTGCCGCAAGCCGCCCTCGCTGGGAATGTGGCAAAAAAGCCCACATCTTCGACTGAGAATCGCGGAGAGTTTGAAATCGACTACGTTGAAAACGTCGGTTCCACCGGCAACTCAACATTCGAATTCGAACTACCCCTGAATACAACGCCACAGAACGAGTTAGAAAGCATCAATTTCAGTACGAGTGACTTTGATTTCAGCAGCGGCAGCCATACAGTGTTTGGCGAATAGTTCTTAAGGGCACTTCTGCAGAAGCGCCCTTAAGACTTGAACGTCTTTTTCGCCCGCTTGCGATTCGGATAAACGGTGCGGCAGATTCCGCAAACCGTGCCATCGCATCCCCGCGCGGAGCAATGTTCGCGGCCATACAAAATGATCTGAATATGCAGGTCGTTCCAGCTGGACTCAGGGAAAAGGCGCTTCAGGTCGCGCTCTGTTTGAACAACATTTTTACCACTGGTCAGACCCCAGCGCTGGGCCAAACGGTGAATGTGCGTATCAACGGGAAAGGATGGCACGCCGAAGGCCTGCGACATCACGACCGAAGCCGTTTTATGCCCCACTCCCGGGAGCGCTTCGAGCGCGACCATATCGGCAGGCACCTCGCCCCCATACTGATCGAGCAAGATTCTCGAGAGACCGGCTATGCCCTTCGCCTTCATCGGCGAGAGACCGCAAGGTCGAATGATTGCGCGGATTTCCTCTTCCGGAACCTTGACCATAGCCTGCGGCGTATCCGCCCGTGCGAAAAGCAGTGGCGTAATCTGGTTGACCCTTACGTCGGTGCACTGCGCCGAGAGCAACACTGCTATGAGCAGTGTGTAGGGATCCTTGTGATCCAAGGGCACAGGCGGATTCGGATAAAGTTCCTCCAGGCGTTTCCGGATATAGGCAGTGCGTTCTTTCTTCGTCATTGGGCAGGTAAAAAATCTTGTTTCTTGCCCACTGTGTAAACTTCGCACAGAAATGCAAAACACTGATGAGCGAAAACAATAATAGCCCTCAAGGCACCCGCTTACGCAGCGCACTGCCCGAAGCACTGAGCGGATGCCGCGCGGTCGAAGTACTCGAACGCTCGCTGGCCCAGAACCGACTGGGGCACGGCATCCTTCTCCACGGAGAAAGTCTCGCCAGCTTGGAAAGTATCGTCCGCGCCATTGCCGCCTACCTGCTCAAAACTCAGCGCGACCCTTTCGAACACCCCGACTGTTTCATCCTCCGCCCAGGGGGCAAAGCACGCCTCATTAAGGTCGGCAAAAGCGAAGAGGCTAACTCGATGCGGAAACTCGTCGTTGATATCGCCAAAAGCTCAAATCAAGGCGGGCGCAAAGTCGGTGTCGTGGTCGATGCCGATCGAATGAATGCCGCCTCGGCCAACGCCTTTCTCAAGACCCTCGAAGAACCCCCCCCTGGCACTACTCTCTTCCTGCTCACGACACGCCCTTACGACCTGCTCGATACGATTCGTAGTCGCTGCTTAAACTTCCGCATTCCCGCCGAGCTCGAGACTATTCAACATCCCGATTGGGAAAAATGGGTCGTCGATTATCGAGAATGGATGGGCCATTTGCTAAACGGGCCGAATAAGCAAACCGTTCCTCATATCATGATGGGCGCCTATGGCCTGAACGCACGCTTTCAGAATATCCTCGCCGAAATGACCGCTGAAGCCTGGAAGGCACAGAAAGAAGCCCTGCCCGACCACGTCACGACCGAAGAAAAAGACGCCATGGAAGTCGGCCTGAGCAAAGGCTACCGCAAACAACTCTTCGGCGAAATCGAAAAGGCCACCGCCCAGTTCGCCCGCGATATCGAAGCCCTCAACACCGGCGAGCTCCCCGCCAGTGCACTCTATCGCGCGACCGAAGCGCTCGAAAAATCCGCCGGACTGATGGAGATCAATTTCAACCAGGTCGCCGCGCTGGAATTGTTTTTCCTCAGTTCGTTACGCATTTGGACGACCGCACGGTAGCAGAGAAGTTTTTTCGTTTTCATCAAACATTATTCATTAGTCATCAGTCATTCAATATGTGCGGCCGATACACACTCCATACTCAAAATCAAATACTCGCTGAGGCCATTGCCCTAGCGCTGCCGGGAGCCTATGCACCCGATTACAACATCGGTCCCGGACAGAAGGCTTTAAGCATCGCTACACGCGACAAGGTGCAGGCGGTCGCCACAATGATGCACTGGGGTCTGCGCACCCCACAGAATTTCCATATCAATGCACGTATCGAAACGGCCGACACCAGCCCGCGCTTCCGCGAGAGCTGGTATGAACATCGCTGCCTGCTCCCCGCCAATGGCTTTTACGAATGGTATCAGGATGGTATCACCAAGCAGCCCTACTACATCTACCCGAAGGACGAAACCTTGACCTACTTTGCCGGACTCTGGTTTCCCTCGGAAGGAACTGATTCGTCACCGACCTTTGTCATCTTAACGACCAAGGCGCTGCCCTCAGTGCAGGACATTCATGAACGCATGCCGCTCATACTAAAATCTGAGGCTCAAGCCGCATGGCTGAGCGGTGATCTCGGCAAGCGCGAGGCTCAAGCGATAGCCGATGAGGCACAGCTCGAAAAGTGCACTGTCTCGCGCCGAGTCAACAGCGTGCACAATAAGGACAGCCGCCTGATCGAAGCGACCGCTCCGCTGACCGATGACCAGATGATGCTGTTTTAGAGCAACTGCGCTTAAATAGAAGTATTGGCCAGCGCCCGTAGACAACAGGAGCACCATTGACGTGAGGCAGGCTCACACACTCGCTACGCATTGAGCGCCAGCGGGAAGATTTCAACGGCACCAATCCATCCAACACGAGATTGCACTCCAATCTACAGTAGCCCAGAAATTTAAAGCTGACTTTGCTTGTCTTCTCAGGCGAGTTGGCGCATCAAATCTGGATGGATCCCTGCGACACCCCTGCCTGCCAATCTGCCCGCGAAATCTTTCACGAATTGGAGGAGTACTACGACGAGCATAACCTCTACTTCCAAACGATCGGCTCTGTCCTCGAGGCGGCCAACCTCCTGGATGTCCCCCACCGACTCAAGCTGATCCTCACACAGCCAAAGAATGAAATTATGGTGCACTGCCCCGTCAAAATGGACGACGGCACCTGGCAACTTTTCAAAGGCTACCGCGTGCAGCACAATAACGTGCTCGGCCCCTATAAAGGAGGCATGCGCTACCACGGCGAAGTTAAGCTGGACGAGGTCAAAACCCTCGCACTACTGATGACGATGAAGTGCGCCCTCGCCCGCCTCCCCTATGGCGGTGCTAAAGGCGCCCTCAAAATCGACCCGCGTGCCGTCAGTAAGGACGAACTAGAACGCGTCACTCGCCGCCTGACTGCAGCGCTCGGTAATAATATCGGCCCGGACTACGACATCCCCGCACCCGACATGGGCACCAACTCGCAGATCATGGCTTGGATGGCAGACACCTATATCAATTTTGCGGAGTCCTCAAACAAGGTCACCGCGCGCGGCGTCGTCACAGGTAAACCGCTCGAATTCGGCGGTTCCGCCGGGCGCGAGAAAGCCACCGGCCAAGGTCTTGTCTACGTCCTCGATGCTATGCTGCCGGGTATGAAGATGGACTTATCTGAACTCAGCTGCAGCCTGATTGGTTATGGTAATGTCGGCTCTTGGACGGGACGTCTGCTGCAAGCACGCGGCACGCGACTCAAAGCCGTCATGGATCACACCGGCGCCATTCGTAACGCGCACGGAATCGATGCCGAGAAACTCGCCCTGTACGTCGCCCAAACCGGGGGCGTCAAAGGCTATACCGAGGCCGATGCCATTGACGAGCCGGACTTTTACAGCACCCCGGTGGATCTATTTATCCCCGCCGCTCTAGAACAAATGGTCGACCTCGAACATGCCGAACGCCTCCAATGCAAAGTGCTGGTCGAAGCCGCCAACGCACCGACTACACCACGCGCCGAACGACACTTGTTAGCCAAAGGCATCGAAGTGCTACCCGCCATTCTCTGCAACGCTGGCGGGGTGACTGTGAGCTATTTCGAGTGGAAACAGAACCGCCAATCCGAGACTTGGGACGAGGAACTGGTCGACGAACGCCTGCGCACCGTCATGACGCGCTCTGCCCAACGCGTGCTCGACACCGCCGCACGCCTCAACTGCAACATGCGCATGGCCTCCTACGCCGCCGCGATTGAGCACATCGATAAAGTCTACGAGATGCGCGGCGTCTTCCCGTAGGCAATTGCCTGCAAGGCCGCCTCCGCTTGACTTGAAGAGCTAACACCCGTCTTAACTCGCCACCTAGAGACGGGGCGCCGGAGACCTCCGTTTCGCCTTGAGCTGACCACAACCGGCCGCGACGTCGATGCCGCGGCGTTGACGGACAGTACTGGGCAGGCCAGAGTCCTGGATAATGCGTTGAAACTCACGAATGTTGCCCTCTTCGGGTGCCTGACCCTCGTATCCTTCCGTCGCGTTCAGTGGGATCAGGTTGACATGTGCGTCCATGCCATGAAGCAACACGGCCAAACGGTGCGCATGATCCGCGCTGTCATTGACCCCGCCAATCAAGGTCCAAGCGAAGAACACACGGGCGCGTTTGATCGCGGTGTATTCGCGGCAGGCCTCGATCAGATCGGCCAAAGGCCATTTTTTGTTCACCGGGATCAGCGCACCGCGCTCTTCATCGCTCGCCCCATGCAGGCTCACAGCCAGCGAATAGCGCTTCGGGTGCCGCGCCAACTGTAGGATACCCGGTATATGCCCAACCGTGCTAATAGCTACCCGGGCGGGGCCGATGTTGAGACCGCGGTTATCCGTCAAAATATCAAGCGCCTCCATAACCGGTTCGAAATTGTGCAGCGGCTCTCCCATCCCCATCATTACGATATTGCGCAAACGCTCACCTTGACTGGCGCGTAGACTACGCTCAACGTGATGCGCCTGAGCGACGATCTCACCCGCCGAAAGGTGACGCGAAAAGCCCATCTGCCCAGTAGCGCAGAATACGCAGCCCATGGCACAACCGACCTGACTGCTCAAGCAGGCTGTGAACCGCCCCGGAAACCCCATCCGCACCGACTCCACTTCGGTCCCGTCGCCGAGACGGAGCAAATATTTTTCGGTAAACCCATCGCCGCTCGGAGTGCAATCAACCTGTTCGATCGAGCACAAGGGAGGCGCACTTTCCGAAGACAGCCAACGCGCGACTGGCGGCAGGATACCTTCGGCCTCCCCCAGACACGCATTAACCAAACGGCGCTGCACGGCACTGAACAAAGGACGGGTATGCACAGGGTTGACCCCTGCCTCCTGAAGAAGCGACTCCATCGCGCCGTAGCGGTAGCCTTCCAAAGTTTCGATCATCGGGTGCAATTAGGGCTTTCTATTGTAACGTTTTTTGCTAGAATAAACTAACTGCTAACGAAGCAGTGTTCATAAATAAAAAGGATTATATCATGAAAATACAAACACTGACTAAACTCGCTCTTGCCAGCCTCATCTTCGCTGGCCTGTGCTTCACTACTGGCTGCGAAAAAAGCCCTGAAGATAAGGCTGCGGACACTATGGAAGAGGCCACTGACGCCGTCCAGGACGCCGCCAACTAAGATCGCGAGTTCTCCAAAACGACTCTGCCACGCGCTCCTACTAAGGAGCGCGTTTTTTTGCATTTAGGACAAAAAAACTGACAAGGAGACTTTCCTGCGATCTTAGAGACTCTCAAGGATACGTTGGGTTTCGTCGCGTTTTTCGGTGGTTTCGGCGAGTTGCTTACGAGCGCCTTCGACCACTTTCTCGGGAGCGCTGTCGACGAACTTTGGGTTCCTCAATTTACCCTCCCCTACCGCGACGAGTTTATTCAGTTTTTCCAACTCCTTTGTCAGTCGTGCCTTCTCCGCTCCGATGTCGATGCTGCTACTCAAGTCGAGGTAGAGCGAGCCCAGCGGTGTGACCACAGCAGGCAGACCGTCTGCCGATCGATCGCCGATCGCTTCCAGACAACCCAGTCCGGCTAAAGTTTGGATCAGGCTGGCATTGGCGTCGATAACCGTCGCGGCGACACCTTCGGCCCCGTAAAAAACAGCGACATCACGCTTGTTCGCTAGATTGTATTGCGCCTTGAGGGCGCGCGCTTGGGAGATGAGTTCCTGCAAATGAGTGACGCGCTCGATCGCATCGGGGTCGACGGGAACGCGCTCCTCCATTGTCATAGCAGAAATCAGCGGCGTGTTTTGGATATAGGGCACCACCTCGTCATAAGCCAGACCATGCCAAAGTTCTTCCGTGATGTGAGGGATGACTGGGTTGGCCAGCTGCAGCACTTGGCGTATGACGAGGTCCTGGATTGCGAGGCAGTTGTCGCGCAGAGCTTCGTCGCTCTTGAGCTTGCCCTTGGAGGCCTCGACATACCAATCGCAGAAATCTCCCCAGAAGAAGGCATAGATTTGATGCGTAAGCGGCGAGATCTCGTAATTGGCGAAACACTTTTCCAAGTCAGCTGTAACCTTTTGCAGCCGACCGAGGATCCAATGGTCGTAGTCATCAAAGAGATCGGAATGGATGCGGCTAATGATCGCCTCGAAGCTGGAATTGTCGGCCTGCGGCCCTGACATCTGGCGGAAGCGAACAGCATTCCAGAGCTTATTGCAGAAGTTTCGTCCGATCTGGATGCGCTCTTCGGAGAAAAGGATGTCCGAACCGGAAGGAGCTATGTTGCAAATCCCGAAACGCAATCCATCAGCGCCATACTTCTCGATCAGGTCGAGTGGATCGGGTGAGTTGCCTAGGGATTTCGACATTTTGCGCCCCTTTTCATCCCGGATAAGGCCGTGGATGAAAACATTCTTGAAGGGGATACGTCGGGCGATTTCTTCGTCGGAGAGCTCTTTGGCATCGTCGCCGTATAGCTCGAGCCCGGCCATGATCATGCGTGCCACCCAGAAGAAGATGATATCAAATCCTGTAACGAGCGTCGTCGTCGGATACCAGAAATCAAGTTCTTCCTGCTCCACCGCCGTCGGCTCTGGCCAGCCGAGGTTGGCCATCGGCCAGAGGTAGGAGGAAGCCCAGGTGTCGAGAACATCGTCTTCCTGCTCCCAGTTTTCGGGGTCGGCGGGGCCTTCGACCGAGACGTGGACATGCTCGGGGTTGCCGAAGTCGAGTTCAATGCGCTCGAGACCCTTCTTATACCACACAGGGATACGGTGCCCCCACCAGAGCTGACGGCTGATGCACCAGTCCTGAATGCCGTTGAGCCAGTGGAGGTAGGTTTTCTTCCAGCGATCAGGATGGAATTTCAGGGTGCCGTTTTCGACGGCACGTTTGGCCTCTTCGACCTTCGGATATTTGAGAAACCATTGCTCGGAGAGGCGCGGCTCGATCGGCACATCGCCGCGCTCGGAGAAGCCGACCGTGTTTGCATAAGGTTCGCGCTCGATGAGCAAGCCCATGTCCTCAAGCTTCTTGGCGGCAACCTTGCGGGCTTCGAAACGATCCATACCCGCGAAGTCCTCACCAGCCAGAGCGGTGAGCTTCCCCTCGGCGTCGATCACTTCGATCATTTCAAGCTTGTGGCGCTGGCCGATTTCGAAGTCGTTTTTATCGTGCGCGGGCGTGACCTTGAGGCAGCCGGTGCCGAACTCGCGGTCGACGTATGCGTCGCCAATGATCGGGATCTCGGCCTTCGGAAACGGGCGCCAAACGGTCTTGCCGATGAGGTGTTTGTAGCGCTCGTCCTCAGGATGGACGGCTACAGCTGAGTCGCCCATCAAGGTCTCAGGCCGGGTGGTGGAAATCTCGAGGTGGGTGCGCTCGCCGTCGGGTTCGACGAGTTCATAGCGCATTTTGTAAAAGAAGCCGCTCTGTGGCTTCATATTGACCTCTTCGTCAGAGAGCGCGGTGTGGGTGGCGGGGCACCAGTTGACCATGCGCTTGCCGCGGTAGATGTAGCCGCGCTTGTAGAATTTGACGAAGGCATCGAGCACCGCCTTGGAATAATCATCATCGAGCGTAAAGCTGGTCCGATCCCAGTCGCAGGATGCCCCGAGCTTCTGTAGCTGGTTGAGGATGACGCCGCCGGATTGCTCGCGAAATTCCCAGACTTTTTCGAGGAAGCCTTCGCGGCCGAGGTCGTATTTGCTCTGGCCAGTGGCCTCGCGTAGCTGTTTCTCGACCTTGGTCTGCGTCGCAATACCCGCATGGTCGGTGCCTGGTTGCCAGAGCACGGCCTTGCCCTCGAGGCGGGCGCGGCGAACAAAGATGTCCTGCAAGGTGTTATCCAAAACGTGCCCCATGTGCAACATCCCGGTAACGTTGGGAGGTGGAATCATAATCGCATAGGGCTCGCGCTTGGCATCGGCCACGGCTTTGAAGCACCCGGCTTCGAGCCAGTTGGCATACCAGCGTTGTTCGACTTCTTTTGGTTCGTAGGCTTTGGCGATCTCAGACATAGCGGAAATTGGGAAAACAGGGAAACTGAGGCTGAGACGGCGGCTTTCAAGCATGAAAAGTCAGCGCAGCTCCATACCCAGCAAGCGTTCAGGCTGCACGCTCCAGCGCTCACGCCCTGAAAACGGGTTCCCCGTTCCGCTACCACGACTCTCCCCACGTAGCGGAAGCGGGAACCGCTTTCGATCCACGGTAGCACGCTCGCTGAAGCGTCGCGTTACCCACAAAAAACCCGCAGGCGGTGGCGCGCTGCGGGTTTTGAAAGGGATCTGCCAGGAGATCAGCCGGTGAGTTGCTTGATGATCTCGACAATGGGCAGGAACAGCGCGATGACGATGAATCCGACCACGACCGCGAGAAAGACGATCATGACGGGCTCGATAATCGAAGTGATCCCAGCTACGGCGTTGTCGACGTCTTCATCATAGTTATCAGCCACACGGTTGAGCATCTCGGCCAACTCGCCGGTCTCTTCGCCCACATCGACCATACTGGTGACCATGTTGGGAAAGACGGTTTCTCGCTCCATCGGCTTGGCGAGGGACTCGCCATCGCGCACCGCATCGTGGATACGGGCGAGTGCATCCTCGTAGAATTTGTTACCGGTGATGTCCTTGGTAATAGTGATCGACTGCAGAATCGGAACACCACTGGAGAGTAGCGTGCCGAAGGTGCGGGTGATGCGGGCAATATTGACCTTACGAACGAGGTCGCCAACTTTCGGCGTGTTGATCGAGAGCCAGTTAAACATCTTTGAGCCGATCGGTGTCTTCAGGAAGAACTTCGAAGCGAAGAAGCCAACGGCCACGAGAATGATTGTGAGTATAATATTCTCCCGCATGAAATTACTGACGCCGACGACTAACTGAGTCGGCCCAGGCAGCGCAGCACCTTCGAGCATGTCATCAAAAATCGTCTGAAACTTGGGCACCACCACGACCATGAGTAGTGCCACGATCGAAACGGCGACGCCGACAACGACAATCGGATACACCATAGCAGCCTGGACCTTCTTCTTTGTCTTCAGAGCTTTTTCCATGAATCCAGCAAGACGGGACAGGACAGTGTCGAGCACACCACCCGCTTCACCAGCGCGCACCATATTGACAAAAAGCCGGTCGAAAATTTTGGGATGCTGAGAGAGCCCGTCGGAAAAAGAGTTACCGGATTTTACCTGATCGGCGATTTGTTCAAGCACGGCTTGGAAACGGACGTTCTTCTCTTGGCGAATCATAACTTCCAGAGCACGCAGCAGGGGAAGCCCGGCATCGAGAAGCGTGGCAAGTTGACGAGTAAAGGTAGTCAATTCTTCGGGCTTGATCACCTTACCGAAGCCACCGGCCTTTTTGGTTTTTTTGCCGCCTTTTGCCGACGCCGCACGCGCGGGTCTGTCGCCACCGGCCTCGATAATTTTGGTGGGCATCAGACCGGACGCGCTCAGCTTAGAGCTGGCTTCATCCTGACTGGCCGCTTCGACCGTACCGGTCTTTTGCTTTCCGTTGGCGTCAATCGCCGTATATTTGAATTTTGCCATGGGGAGTTTTGAGGTTATGTGTATTTAAGAACTTCTTCGATCGTCGAATTACCATCGAAAATGGCGCGCAATCCGTCATCACGCAAGCTTCGCATACCCTGTTCGAGCGCTTTCTGCTTAATCGTCAGCGTCGGGGCACGGTTATTGATCAGCTCACGAATTGCGTCGGATACGACAATCATTTCGAAAAGACCAACACGGCCGCGGTAGCCCGTCTGACTACACTCGGGACAGCCGTCGCCATAATAAAAATCCTTATCCGCAATTTCGAGCGGGTCGACGTCGAGCAACTCAATAAGGTCGTGCCCCGGCTCGTAGGCAGTTCGGCAAGTACGGCAAATCCGGCGGACGAGACGTTGAGCTAGGATGGCTTCGAGCGATGCGGAAATCAGGAAGGGCTCCAGACCCATGTCGATGAGACGGGTCACTGCCCCAGGCGCATCGTTCGTGTGCAATGTGCTCAAGACGACGTGCCCCGTGAGCGAGGCCTGCACAGCAATCTGTGCGGTCTCCAAATCGCGGATCTCCCCTACCATGATTTTATCTGGATCCTGGCGAAGGAACGCGCGCAGCGCACGGGAGAAATCGAGGCCTACCTGGTGGTTGACCGCAACTTGCATAATACCGTCGATCTCATACTCAACGGGGTCTTCGGCCGTCAGGATCTTAGTTTCGACATCATTCACCTCACGGAGCGCGCTATAGAGGGTTGTGGTCTTACCGGAACCGGTGGGGCCGGTCACGATAAAGATACCGTTCGGACGATCGACCAGATCGCGGATAGTTTTCAAGATGTCGTCCGGCAAACTAAGCGCCTCCAGGTCAAGGTTGACCACCGACTTATCGAGGACGCGAAGCACCACGGACTCACCGAACTGGGTTGGTAGCGTCGACACACGTAAATCAACAGGCCGGCCTGCAATTGTCATTTTAATACGGCCATCCTGCGGAATCCGCGTCTCGGAAATATTCATATTCGAGAGCACTTTGATCCGTGAGGTCACGGGGAGGGCCAAACTCTTAGGCGGGGGTGCCATCTCATAGAGCGCTCCATCAATCCGATAGCGGATACGAAACTGGTCTTCAAAAGGCTCGAAGTGAACGTCAGAGGCTTTGTCCTTAATCGCTTGCTGGAGCACGAGATTGACGAAGCGAATGATGGGCGTCTGATTCGCAAGGTCGGTGAGATCACCTTCCGAAAGATCATCCTGCGACTCAGCGAAACTTTCACCAAGGTCACCGAGTATGTCGTCGATCGAGGAATCTTCTTCGCCGTAGGTCGCAATCAAGAGGGAGTCCATGTGCGCCGGATCACACACGACGATGGTAATATCCTTATTGAGCGTAAACGTAAGGTCATCAATGATCGCCGGGTTAAAGGGATCCTGGGCGAGCAATGCAACCGAAGTATCATCCACCTCATATGGAACCACCGCATACATACGTGCGACGCTGGCACGCACGGTCGAGGCGACAGACTCGTCGATCTTATTGGGCGGGGAGTCGAGGTAATCGTAGCCCAGATATTTGGCCACGGCGGCAAGGATATCTCCACGCTCGATGACACCGGAATCAATGACCGCATCGGCAAGAGACTTACCAGTGTGAAGGTGCGATTCATTCAGCTCATTGAGCTGAACTAGGTCGAGCATTTCAGCACCTTTGATTATTTCGTAAATTGTATCGTTATGATCTTCGAACATCGAGTTGGAATCTCTGTATTGGGGGGATGAATAAAATTGGATTAAAGGGATAAAGTAGCGCCATTCTCTTCGAGTTTCGCACGCATTGAATCTGCATTTTGCGACTTACCCAAGGCCTCTTCAGCGGTAATGAGGTTCCGGTTATACAAGCTGAGTAAATGAGCGTCCAAGCTAATCATGCCATGGCTGGCACCGGTCTGAATGTCCGAAGCGATACGGTAGGTTTTGTTTTCGCGGATAAGCTGGGATATCGAGGTAGTTGTGACCATGATCTCGAAAGAGGCGATTCGACCGCCGCCAATTTTCTTACAAAGGACTTGCGAGATCACCGCGATGACGGAAGAAGCCAACTGCGTGCGTATCTGATCCTTCATGCTCGCTGGGAACGCATCGACAATACGGTCAACTGTCCGGGCCGCGCCAGTGGTGTGTAAAGTGGCAAAAACCAGGTGGCCGGTCTCGGCTGCGCCGACGGCAGCTTCTATCGTCTCGAGGTCGCGCATTTCCCCGACAAGGATAACGTCGGGATCCTGGCGCAAGGCACCACGGATAGCAGACGAGAACGAGGTGACGTCATTTCCGACTTCGCGCTGAGTGACGATGCACTTCTTGTGATCGTGGAAATATTCGATCGGGTCTTCAATCGTGATAATATGCCCATCGTGATGCTCGTTGATCCAATTGATCATGGAGGCCAAGGTAGTTGACTTGCCCGAACCGGTTGGCCCTGTGACAAGGATGAGCCCGCGCGGTCGGCTGATCAACTCTTTGATCTTATCCGGCAGTCCGATATCACTCAGCTTAAAGAGCTCGTTCGGAATTTGGCGGAGAACCATGCCGTAGGCGCCTTTCGCCCTGAGCACGCTGACACGAAAGCGGGCCTTGCCCTGGTAGGCGAAACCAAAGTCAGCGCCGCCGCTGGTTTTGACCTGTTCCTGGTTCGTTGTCGAAGTGATGGCTTTCATCAGCCCCTCTGTTGCTTCGGCATCCAGATTCGGTCCCTCAACTGGAACCATCGAACCACTGATTCGAAGCGTAGGGGGCTGATTGACCTGAATATGGAGATCCGATGCGCCTTGGTCGACCATCAGTTCCAAGAGGTCATTCATTTCGTAGCTCATACTATCAAATCATGTTTAAATTAAAAAAAGCCTCCGACTAGATCGAATCCGAGACGGTAGCGTGCAGGACTTCCTGCGGCGTGGTCACGCCGGCGATCACTTTGCGAATACCATCCTCACGCATGTTACGCATGCCCATCTCGCGGGCTTTATCTCGGAGGGCGACAAGGCTGGCCTCTTCGTAAATCATGGACTGCAGCTCTTCGTTGACGTTAAACATCTCGAAGATACCAACCCGGCCACGAAAACCAGTGCCATTACACTTAAGGCAGCCCTGCCCTTTCATAAAAGAGGCATCTGACATTTGGTCAGGGCGGATACCAAGCGAGTTGAGCAACTTCTCGTCATGCTCGCACGATGCGCGGCAGTTCGGGCAGTTTCGGCGAACCAGTCGCTGGGCGAGTACGGCGCGGACGGCCGCCGCTACAAGGAAAGGCTTGATCCCGATATCGATGAGTCGGCTGACCGCGCTAGGCGCATCATTCGTGTGCAAGGTACTGAAGACCATATGCCCGGTCAGCGCAGCGTTGATCGCGATCTCAGCGGTCTCTTTATCACGAATTTCCCCCACCATGATAATGTTGGGTGCCTGCCGCAACATCGAGCGCAGCGCGGCAGCGAAGGTCATACCCACCTCGCGGCGCACCTGCACCTGATTGACACCAGCCATCTCATACTCTACCGGATCTTCGACCGTAATAATCTTGCGGTCAGGATGATTGATGTAGTTGAGCGCCGAATACAAAGTCGTCGACTTACCGGAACCTGTCGGACCTGTGACGAGAAAGACCCCGTCCGGCAGTGCGATAATACGCTCAAAAGCAGCCTGGTCATCGCTAAAGAAGCCGAGTTCGGGCAGACCGAGGCGCAGACTTTCCTTATCGAGGATACGCATAACGATGCTCTCGCCAAAGGCGGTCGGCAATGTCGAAACACGGAGGTCGATCACCTTGGCGCCCACCTTGATGTTGATGCGCCCGTCCTGCGGCACACGCTTTTCGGCGATGCTGACGTTGGACATCAACTTGATCCGCGAAACAATCGATGGTTGAAGGCGTTTGGGCGGATTTTCTACTTCGTGAAGCACCCCGTCGATCCGGTAGCGGACGCGGAAGCGTTTCTCCAAAGGCTCCATATGAATATCCGAGGCACGCCGTTTGAGCGCTTCCGAGATCACCATATGCACATATTTGATGATGGGCGCTTCTTCTTCGCTGGCACCTTCTGCAGAGGGTAGTTCAATCTGACTCGGCAAGGCATCGGGATCTTCCATCTCCGAAAAAATACTGTCCACTTCTTCGGCATGTGCGCCCTCATAGTATTGATGGATTGCCTTCTCGATCTCCTCAAGTGGTGCGACGCGGCACACAATAGAGCGTTTAATCACGTGGCTAATACTGTCGATCGCATCCATATCGAGCGGATCGAACACGGCTAGCTCGACCTCACTGTCATCCGCCTCCAGAGGGATTACCTTATAGCGATTGGCCAACTCGAAGGGCACGATTTCAAGCGCTTGAGCTGAGACACGGACGTCGGATAGTTCGACCATCTCCATGTTAAACTCTTCGGCCAGGACTTGGGCAATCTGCTTCTGGCTAATGACTTGGTCGGCCAAGAGCGATTCGAGCGCCGCCGTATCCTCAGTGCCCTCGTAACCATCTTCGGTCACTTTAGCGCGTGCAGATTCGAGTGCCCCCTCGTCGAGCAAACCCTTGTCAGTTAACAATTGAAGAACAAATTCGTCGGCGGAAGTCACAAATAGATAATGATCGGGGTGGGGGAACTTAAAGTGGAGAATGAATTAGCGGGCGACACTCATCAAGAATTCTGCATTGGTATTGGTTTTCTTGATCCTTTGAATGAGCATTTCCATAGCGTCAGTCGAAGGTAAGCCTTTCATAGCCCTGCGCAATGAATAAATCTTAAGTATTTCGTCAGGATGGTAGAGTAATTCTTCTTTCCGTGTGCCGCTCTTATCCAAGCTCAAGGCGGGAAAGATACGCTTGTCAGAAAGGCCGCGATCCAAGTGCAGTTCCATATTACCGGTCCCTTTGAATTCTTCGAAAATAACTTCGTCCATTTTACTCCCCGTCTCGACCAGGGCGGTCGCGATAATGGTCAGACTGCCACCGTCCTCAATATTACGCGCCGAGCCAAAGAAGCGCTTCGGTTTCTGCAGGGCATTGGCCTCGACACCGCCAGAGAGGATCTTTCCGCTACTGGGCATCGTGGTGTTATAGGCACGCGCCAGACGAGTGATCGAATCGAGTAGTATCACTACATCCTTACCCACTTCGACCATGCGACGCGCCTTTTCGATGACCATCTCAGCAGCATGCACATGGCTCTCAGCAGACTCGTCAAAAGTCGAGCTAATCACTTCTCCCTTCACTTGGCGACGAAAGTCTGTCACTTCCTCCGGGCGTTCATCGATCAGCAGAATAATCAAATGCGCATCAGGATAATTCTTCTGAATTGAGTTAGCCATGCCCTGCATGAGCACCGTCTTACCTGTGCGGGGCGGGGCCACAATCAATCCACGCTGGCCGAAACCAACAGGCGTCAGGCAATCGACGACACGCATCGAAAGGTTGTCCCACTTCGCCTCGGAGTTTGACTCCAGCAGAATACGAGAGGTCGGGTAATAAGGCACGCGCTCCGTAAACGGCACGATCCCACTGAGCGTTTCGGGGTCTTGCCCCATCACTTCTTCGATGTTCACGACGACGGGGCAGGACTCTCCCTCGCGGTGCGGTTGAAGCTGCGCTTTGACGATATGTCCGCGCTGCAGACCATAATACTCGATGAAAGCTTGGGGCACATAGGCACTGAGGGCCTTAACCCGGTAGCTGTCGCGCTCATAAACGAGCAGGCCGCCGTCGTCCTCGTCGAGGACTTCAAGGATACCAGTCGTGATAATCGCTTTTTTCTGGGCTGCGGCGTGGGTGGCAATGGCATCAATCAACTGATCGCGGTTCGGCGCGTGCGGAATATGAATCTCGAGCGCAAGCACTTCCTCGCGCAGTTCGGGCAACTCCATGTCGTAGATGCGGTAATAATCCAAGGGCTCGCCCCCATCCGACTTGAGTTCTTCCGCCAGCTTGAGGATCTCCTCACGTTGATCGAGCAATTCCCAATCAAGCAATTCACCGAACTCGATCGGTGTCTCCTCTTCGCGCTCACGGCGACCACCTGGCTTGTTTTGCCAGCGATTCTTCCCACGCTTGCGCTTGTTACTGTTTTTATTGTTCTTATTGAATTTGCCCCCACCCCTCGGGCGATCATTCGGATGCGGTTGATGGTCTTTCTGTTCACCGCCGCCCTTGTGACCGCCACCCTTGTGACCGCCGGACGCATGATGCCCCTTGTAAGACTTAGACTCTTGGCGTTGCAGCTGGGGATCGCGAGGCGCATCGGAGTGGTTGAACTGAGGGACCTCTCTCTCTTCGAGCTGATCTACTTTGATATTGCGAGCAAAGGTCACCTCATCATCGCCCCCCGAATACTCAGCATTCGTCGGCTTGGGCGAGACTTCACCCGGAGTAAACAGATCAGCCTGCCCTGAGTCGGCAGACTTAACAGTGGCGGTCTTTTTAGCCGCACGCTTCTTGACTGCCTTTTTGGCTGCTTTCTTTGCAGCCTTTGTAGCCGCTCGCTTGCGGGGAGTGGCATCGGTGCCGGTGGAGTTGGCCTCCGGACGGAGGGCGGTGTTGTCTTCTTCAGAACTCATGGGTATCATTCAGCGGGGCGGCGAGTGCGCCGCCAGGTAGTCAAAGTCGGATACGAGTGCGATCGGGTCGCTTCAGCGGGTAGTGATCTGCTCTATCAATCTCGTGGTTTGTCGTTTCAAAAATTCTAGGCTTCCGGCATTGGAGATAAGGTAATCGGCCCGTTCGATTTTTTCTTCAAGCGGCAGCTGCCGCCTACGGCGCTGGAGGATCTCAGCTTTTGTGTAAGCTCGAGCCAGCATTCGGGTCTCGACTACATCGGGCGGGCTAGAAACACAGACAGTTAAATCAAAGCGGGTTTCAAGCCTTTTTTCAAATAGTAGCGGAATCTCAACCAACCAGTTACGGGCCGGGAACTGCTGAATCGCCAGCTTCCAGGACTGTCGTACTTTCGGATGCAGCAAGTCTTCTAACCAAGAAAG
>Ga0209119_1001106_pt1 | contig 27175 bp, 26 predicted proteins | sample COG_03_FD_184747 | JGI IMG/M metagenome (GOLD analysis project Ga0209119, IMG submission 184747) | Pelagic Microbial community sample from North Sea - COGITO 998_met_03 (SPAdes) (version 2) | ecosystem: Environmental > Aquatic > Marine > Neritic zone/Coastal water | place: Helgoland, sampling...
TATCGGCTGCTAAGTTGAAAAAAGCACAAGATGCCATCACAGCGATGCGTCCTTATGCTAATAAATTAACGGAGCTTTTACAAAACTTAAGTGCCACTTTGGACGCTGATTCTGGAAGTAAATATTCAGAACAACGCGAAATCAAAAACGTACTTATTGTAGCCATTACTTCAAACAGAGGTTTGTGTGGCGCATTCAATTCCAATATTATCAAGAGAGCAACGGCAGTAGCGGAAAGTTACGATGCCAATGTATCTGTTGTAGCCATTGGAAAAAAAGCGAATGATGCCTTGTCTAAAAACTTTGAGATCATTTCCAATCAGAGTCCTGTGTATGACGATTTAACATTTGACAATGTTGCTAAAATTGCGGAGATGCTTATGGAACAATTTGATTCCAAAGCATTTGACAAAATTGAAGTTATTTATAATAAATTCAAAAATGCAGCTACCCAAGAAATCATGACGGAGCAGTTTTTGCCAATTGAGCCCTTAGAAGGTGATACCAATGCAAACCTCGATTATATTTTTGAGCCGTCTAAAGAAGAGATTGTAGAGACCTTAATTCCAAAATCGTTAAAGACACAATTGTACAAGTCCATACGTGACAGTTTTGCAAGCGAGCACGGCGCTCGAATGACTGCGATGCACAAAGCAACAGATAACGCTACAGAGCTCAGAGATCAGCTTAAATTGACTTACAACAAAGCACGTCAAGCATCCATTACCAATGAAATTTTGGAAATTGTTGGTGGGGCAGAAGCGCTGAATGGTTAGAAATTTAATTTTAAAATATATTAATTAGGAGCCTTGCATTTGCAAGGCTTTTTTTATGGCATAAAATTTGTTTGACCTCCAGCAACTTAAATCAAATCTTATGACCTACACAAAACACCTCCTATCACTTCTTTTAGTTATGACAGCTCTCACGAGTTTTTCTCAAAACAAAAAAGGAGACATCTCACTCTCCATCACCGCCTCTCCGTTTCCAACAACCAATTCACACAGCAACGATTTTGGCGTCATTGCCAAGACAGGCTTGGAGTTTCATGTCTCAGAAAACGTTTCTTTTCAAGGGAGTTTTTTCACTTCCAATAATGTGTTTTTTAAGAATGATAGCGGCGTTAGCATCAACTCCTATGGGTTTGTGCCTTCGGTTCAATATTACTTCGTCAACACCTCTAGATTCAATGTCTTTGGGCAATTGGGCTATGGTTTTGGTTTTGAAGATCTGACCCGCAATTATGGCGAGATCGAAAACAGTGCCTTAACCATCTTTAGCATCGGTGCGGGGGCAAATTATAAACTAAGAGAGAAATTGTTCCTACAGCTGCATCTGCCGTATTTCAACGCTCAAAACATCACAATCAATGAAACCTCGTCCTCAGGAGTCGCCGTATTTTTAGGCTTTAATTTCAAACTCAATTAAAAATTCGTATGTTTATAACCATAAATTCAAACCAAATGAAGCTCAAGCCACTCCTCATTTTAGGACTCGTTTTTTTAAGTATTTTTAATTGTAAGAGTGCACAAGAACCGTTGCTAGAGTTTCAGACGACGGCTCCCATAGAAATCTCTGAACCCTACTACAATTCGTGGGTAGCGGGAATTGAAGGTGGTGGTGCCGGAATCAATGTGTTTTTACCAATAACAGAATCCCCTAAAATAATAATTGATAGTCTTCATTTTAGAGGCGAAAAGTCGGCTGTAGAAACTAGAGACCAGCTTATCATTGGGCGATTTAAGTACTCCACCAACCGGAAAAAGGATATTATATTTAGTTCCAACCTACAAGACGAATACCGCAATAAACTGCCTCCAAGGATTGATAAAACACCTTTTAGCCTCACTCAAAATGAGTGTGTTATCAGTTATCAAGTCAACAATAAACGCTTCTATTATAAGATATCAAATTTAAAAAGACAACGCGATATTGCCTATCCATCCGCTCCTCCAGAATAGTCTAAAACAACGATTATAGTTTGTTGGCTAAAATGTGTATTTTTATAGGATAAAATAGAGACTCGTGAGCGTTCTAAAATCAGCATACAAACAAACTTTCATTTACGGCCTGGCAACAGTCGTACCTCGTATGTTAAGTTTTATTTTAGTGCGGTTACACACAGACAAATCCGTGCTACAAAACGTGTCAGATTATGGCGATGTTTCCGTAATATTTGCCTATTTTGTACTGTTTAATGTGATCCTTGCCTATGGTATGGAAACCGCTTTCTTTCGTTTTTTCAATACTGAATCAGAAAAAAAGAAGGTTCTAAGTACAGCTTCATTGTCAATAATCCTCACTTCTTTAGGCTTTTTAGGCCTTGGTTTGTTGTTTCAACAACGGATCGCAGACCTCACACACATCCATGTCAATTACATCACACTTGTGGTTTGGACCTTATTTTTAGATGCGTTGGTTATTATTCCCTTTGCCTACTTGAGAGCGCAGGGAAAACCCATTAAATATTCTGTGGTTAAACTTACCAATGTCATAGTCAATCTGGGATTAAACATATTTCTACTGCTGTATTTACAAGCACTCGCGGTTGACAACAGTATTTGGAATTCTATTTATGTGGCTAACTTTGAAGTGAGTTATATTTTTATTGCTAATCTTCTTGCAAGTGGCGTCACCTTGCTGATTCTTTTACCGTTTTATTTTAAAATAAACTATAAAATTGATAGCACCCTTTGGAAAAAAATGCTGCGGTATGCATTGCCAGTCCTAGTGTCAGGAATTGCGTTTTCCATCAATGAAACCTTTGATCGGGTGTTGTTGGAGCGTCTCCTCCCGGAGTCCATTGCGAAAACGTCTATAGGCATGTACTCCGCTTGTTACAAACTTGCGCTCTTTATGATGTTGTTTGCAACCGCTTATCGTCTCGGGATAGAACCTTTCTTTTTTAGTCAATCCAAAACCAAAGACGCTACAAAAAACTATGCGAAAATACTGGAAGTGTTTGTGATATGTAGCGCCGTCATTCTTCTTGTCGTCGTCGTTTTTGTCGATGTTCTTAAAATTATTCTCATCCCCAATGAGGCCTACTGGGAGGCGATGAAAGTGGTGCCAATTTTATTACTCGCCTACCTTTTTCTTGGCATATATCACAATTTATCTGTGTGGTATAAAATCACAGACCGCACCAAATTTGGGGCGTATATATCTGTTTTTGGGGCCGTTGTCACGCTTCTCATCAATGTTATATTTATATCCACATTTAGTTATATGGCGTCTGCCGTGGCGACTTTGGTTGCCTACCTTTCCATGACGGTCTTGTCGTATTATTTTGGGCGCAAACACTATCCGATTCCCTATAATATAAAAAATATAGCCACCTATTTAGTGCTTGCCATTAGCTTATCAGCGCTGTCGTTTTATCAATTTAGAGCCCAGTATTTCATAGGGGCTGCTCTGGTAGGATTTCTATTACTCATTATCTGGGTTAAAGAAAAAACGGCGATCAAACAATTTTTAAAACCATCACATGACCATTAAAATCATCAATAAATCAGCGCACCAACTTCCTGAATATGAAACAGGCGCCTCTGCAGGCATGGACCTTCGCGCTAATAGTACAGAAGCGGTTATTTTAAAACCTCTTGAACGTGCGATCATAAAAACAGGATTGTTTATAGAGCTTCCTGTGGGCTACGAAGCACAAGTGCGCCCACGAAGTGGATTGGCAGCAAAACATGGGTTAACCGTATTGAACAGCCCCGGGACGGTAGATGCCGATTACCGCGGTGAAATAGGCGTTATTTTAGTGAACTTATCGAATACGGATTTTAAAATAGAAAATGGCGAACGTATTGCACAATTAGTGATTGCCAAACACGAGCGCGCCGATTGGCTCGAAGTAGAACACCTTAACGAAACCGCAAGAGGCGAGGGCGGCTTTGGAAGTACTGGAAAACAATGAAACACTCACGACATTGTATGGTGGTTTTTTACGTCCTTATCAGTTCGTTGGGAGGATATGCACAAAATGTATCTGACAGCCTGTTGTCGGTCTCAGAAAACTCTCCCCATGTCAAATTTCAAACTCATTTTTATGAAGCGCTTAAACAAAAAGCACTCGAAAATTACTCCAAATCTATAGCGGAACTAGTACTGTGCAAGGCTATAGACTCTTTAGAATCGGTTGTTTTTCACGAACTAGGCGCTAACTATTTCAAGCTACAACAGTATGATAATGCCGAATACAATTTTCAAAAAGCCATCGTATTAGACACGACTAACTTTTGGTATAAAGAAAGCCTGTATCATTTATATGTTGATCAAAATCGTTTTGAAGATGCCATCATAGCCGTTAAACCCTTGCTTTCTCGTCATCCGGATTATAAACAAGACTTAGTGAATCTTTTCCTTGAAGTCGGGCGTTATGAGGATGCTTTAAACGTCTTGGATGAACTAGATACTTCGCTAGGGTTAAGCTCATCTAGAGACAAGATCCGAAATGAAGCATACGACCGAAGTGGCGCTGACGACAAGCGCATTGCGCACCTTAAAAAACGATTGGCAGAAACTCCCGAGGAGCCTACTAATTTTCTAAATTTAATATATGCTTATAGTGAATTAGATCAAAAAAAAGAAGCGTTTGAAACTGCGCAAGCGTTCTTGAAACACCACCCAAAATCGCATTTGGTACATGTGGCTTTGTATAAGTTTTATTTAGATGATGAGGATTATGATAAGGCGATCGCGTCCATGAAAATTGTGACCACCAGTACGGTTGTGCTGCCCAGTCTTAAAGTAAAAGTATTGAATGATTTTATGCGTTTTGTAAGTGCGTTTCCAGCGTATGAATCCGCATTGTTAGAGGTGACGAATACGGTGAGTGACAACGCGCCGAGCCGTTCCGATTTAGAATGGGCCGATTATTATTACAATCAAAACGCCTTCCTAAAAGCGATCCCGTATTATACAAAAGCCTTAGAATTTGACCCTAATAACTTTTCAATTATTAAAAATTTAGCGCTTTTATATTTAGAAACCAGTCAATTTGAAACGGCGGCTCTTTTCACCGAAAATCAAATAGAGTTATACCCATCCCAAGCTATTTTATATCTCGTTAATGGCAGTGCAAACAGACAGCTAAACAAGCTAGATATGGCAGTTGAGTATCTGACGATAGGCTTGGATTATATTTTCGACAACAAACCTCTTCAGCTCGATTTCTACAGACAGCTGAGCGTTGCTTATAAGCAACAAGATAATATTGAGAAATCCGAAGCGTTTAATAAAAAAGCAATTGCATTAGAACAATCAGAATGAAACACTTTATTTATAGTATTATTTTAGGCCTTCTTTTGGTTGGCTGTAAAACTACGAAAACACTTCAGTCGTCTGGAACCTTGGATTCAAATATGTCTGTGAAGCAAATCATAAAAAATCACAATAAATTTGAGACCAAATTCACCACCTTGCAAGGGCGTTTGAAAGTAGAATATGTTCAAGGCGATCGCTCTGAAACGCACACCTTGACGCTTCGGATGGGCTATGACAACACCATTTGGGTCAATGCTTTTCTAAACATGGTCCGTGTCAAAATCACTCCAGATCGTGTTCGTTTCTATAACAAACTAGACAACAGCTATTTTGATGGCGATTATGCGCTCATCAGTGCATTTTTAGGAATTGATCTTCAGTTTGAAAACCTTCAGAATTTACTTCTAGGCGAAGCAGTTTTTGAGCTAAAGTCTAAAGAATTTAAAAAACAAAAGGATCCGAATTCTTATAAGTTAACCTCCAAAAAGTCAAACCTTCTTTTTGAGTTGTTATATGTAATCAACCCAACTTATTTTAAATTAGATTCACAGGAACTCGACCAACCACTGGAGCAGAACACCTTAAAAATCAAGTATCAATCCTATCAAAAAGTAAAGGGATTAGTCCTCCCCGAAAAACTATCTATCAAGGCAACGAATACGGAAGAGCAAACGACCTTAAATTTGAATTTAAAATCCGTAATTTTGGATCAACCTTTACGATTTCCGTTTAAGATACCTAAAGGATTTAAAGCTATTGAATTACAATGAAATTAACCAATACACGTTTTACCTTTACGCTCCTTCTTCTTATGTTGATGCTGCACTTTAGCGGTTTTTCTCAAAGTAAGAAACAAAAAGAATTAGAAGAGCGCCGCCGTGAACTTAGAAGTGAGATTCAGCAAATAGGCGTGTTGCTGTTTGAGGGTAAGAAAGAACAAAAATCGGTACTATCGGTTGTGGAGGATTTAGATTTTAAAATTAAAGTCAGGAAAAACCTCATCAGTATTACCAACCAGCAAGCCAATTTGTTAACGCGTGAAATTAGCAGTAATCAAACTAAAATTTCTAAACTAAGGGATAAACTGAAAGCATTGAAAGCAGATTATGCTCAGATGATTGTGAAGTCTTACAAGAGTCGATCTGATCAAAGTAAACTCATGTTTTTACTCTCGTCCACAAATTTTCAACAGGCTTACAAACGGTTACAGTACATAAAGCAATATGCAGATTATCAACAACTTCAGGCGGAATTAATTAAGACGGAAACCGCTAGAATGCAAGCGCTAAATATTGAATTACTTACTCAAAAAAAGAGTAAGCAGACACTTATTGAAGATAATAAAAAAGCGAAATTTGTTCTTGACAAAGATCTTGAGCAACAAAAATCTCTAATAAAAGAGATTAAAAGTAATTTAACACAGTTTACGGCGCAGTTAAAAACCAAACAACGCGAATCAAATAAAATCGATAAAGAAATTAGAAAAATTATCCAAGCTGCAATTGCGGCTTCTAACAAAAAAGCTGGAAAATCTTCTAAACTAAAAGTATTTTCGTTGACACCAGAGCAGAAAATTTTAGCAGCGAATTTCACAGCAAACAAAGGAAAACTCCCTTGGCCAGTGGTCAATGGCGTCGTTAAATTAAAGTATGGAAACAATCCCTCTCCAATCGATCCGTCATTAACGATCAAAAGTAATGGTGTTCGAATAGCAACGAGTAAAGGGGGACAGGTACGCGCCGTATTTGAAGGCGTTGTACAAGGAATTATGACCCCAAAAAACGGAAATAACACGATTATGATTCGACATGGAAACTATATTACAGTCTACAAAAACCTTTCAAAGTTTTATGTCAACAAAGGGGATAAGGTGACCACAAAGCAAGTGATTGGAGAGGTGATTACCAACAAAGCATCTGGCGAATCCATTCTTAGTTTTGGAATTTATAAAGACAGTTCTACACAAAATCCTTCACAGTGGATTTACCGTTTGTAGGAATTTAACTAAAAAGTGCTTTTAGTTCTGTAGCATCTTGAGCGTTCATTTTTCCAGCTAAGACTAAACTTAATTGTTTGCGTCTAAGCGCCCCATCGAAACGCAGAATTTCTTCTTTAGTTTCTGGCACCAATGGAGGGATGGTGACAGGAATTCCTTTGTCGTCTACAGCCACAAAAGTAAAAATAGCCTCGTTTACTTTTACAGATTCTTTAGAGGTCTTAGTATCTACCCAAACATCGATATACACCTCCATTGAGCTTTTAAATGCTCGAGAGACCTTGGCTTCAACGGTCACAATACTCCCTAACGGAACAGCGTGTCTAAATGCCACATGGTTAACAGATGCCGTCACTACTATTTCTCCAGAGTGGCGTTGTGCAGCAATGCTCGCGGCACGGTCCATTCGTGCTAATAATTCACCTCCAAATAAGGTGTGAATCGCATTAGTTTCGCTTGGTAATACCAAGTCGGTCATGGTGGTTTTTGAGTCTTGTGGATGTTTAGTTTCCATACGTTTTGAGTCTATAAGGGAATAAGGTACATAGGAATGTACCAAATTGAGGATTTGAAAAAGTGAAATTGAATTATGGTAAGTCTTTAATCAACAACCATGCGGCGCGATTGTGCGTCTTTTTGATTTTAAATAATGCATTTTGAGCATCTTCTCTTGTTTCGAAACTTTCGTAAACAACTTGATGTAAGCCATACTTGTTGGCGCCAATTATACGGGCGTCATACCCTAAAGATTTTAATTGCTGCAGTTTGCGGTAACTATTTGCTTCCACTCTAAAAGCACCAGCTACGATATGAAAATCGCCGCTCTGTTTTTTCAAACTAACCATAACTGCAGGTAATGGGTTGTCAATTACAAAAGTCGCTTCTTGTATTTTACTGTCTAGGGTTGCATTGGCAGTTTCAATCGCAATAGTGTTTTGTTTTTCAATTTGACTCAAGTAGACGTTAGAGCCTATAGACCCACTTAAACCAAGTGCAAGCACAGCGATGGCTGCATATTTAAAATACACAGAAGATTTAGATCGTTTCGGACTAAGTGCTATGGCACCACTTGCTTCTAGTTTTTGAATGACTGCTTGATGTGCTTGTCTTTCAATAGATGGCGACACAAAAGGCGCCAAACCGAAAGCGTCGGTCCTGTAATTAAGACTATCCGACGGAACAAATAGAAGCTTACCTTCCTCGGAAGTTAATGCTCCAATATGTTTAAATTCGACGGTATCTCCTTTATCTAATTGTGCTTTAAGCTGCGCAACTTGATTTTCAATTTTACTTGTAGCCCCTTCAAAACTAATATTTTCTACATCAGAAATATAGGAAGCTAATAGACCATCATTCGATTTAAGCTGTACATTAAATGACAACTGTTTATGTGGTGGATAAAAATCATTTGTAGCCTCATTAATCCTTGCCGATACAGGGTGCGATAAAAAAGCTCCAAAATTAGGGAGTGTTACGCATTCATAGCGGTAAAGCAAATCACTTATGTACTGACTTAGTTGCATATCCTCAAAGTTAGAATTTTTTTTATAATATCAAAGTTTTATTTTCGTGTTTATAACACACGCTTCTAGACGTTTATTTTTTTACTTTCTGGAGCTAAGTTTAGCAAGTAATTTGAGTATTTCAAGATACAGCCATATCAGTGTGACCAATAACCCAAAAGCACCATACCATTCCATGTATTTTGGAGCGCCGTTTTCAACCCCTTTTTCAATAAAGTCAAAATCCATTACTAAATTTAATGAAGCAATACCAACAACAAAAAGCGAAAACCCGATACTTAACATAGAGGCATTTGATGGGTCCATAACTGGTAAACCACCACTTCCAAACATGCTCATTAAAAAACTAATTAAGTATACAACGCCAATACCAGCTGTTGCGGCAAATACACCTAATTTAAAATTTTCTGTTGCTTTGATTAGTTTTGTTTTGTAGGCAAATAATAGCGCACATAAGATACCTAAAGTTAGCATAATAGCTTGAGGAACAATGCCTGGTTCAAATGCATTCGCATACATTTTAGAAATTCCGCCAAGTGCTAATCCTTCTAAAACCGCATAAATTGGTACAGTTATGGGTGACCATTCTTTTTTAAATATAGTTATAATAGCGAGAACAAATCCCCCAATAGACCCAATTAGCACATAATCCATAATGGCATTGCTGTAGGTATAATAGCCAGCAATTACTAAAATGCCCACGCTTATAGCAGTTTTATTTACAGCACCATCAAGAGTCATCACTTCATCAGAAGTAGATTTTAAGTTTTCAAATGTTTTTTTGCTAAGTGCTGGATTTCCTGATTTTATCATTGTTGGTTTAATTGTGGATTTTTTTTCATTACAAATTTACAAGAAAATAATTAGAACTAAGTTGGACTTTTGGCTATTGAACTGAGGTCAATTATTCAAATAAAATTTTTATTACTTTTGAAAACGTATTGCCTACTAATACTCAAAAACGAAGACCTATGAAAACCCCTCAACTCCTATATGCATTAGCCCTGCAGGCGGTGCCTAATATTGGCGATATTACGGCCAAAAAACTCATTCATCACTGTGGTAGTCCCGAGGCTGTTTTTAAAGAATCTACATCCAGTCTGTTAAAAATTGAGGGTATTGGCACGCATACGATCAAAAACATCAGCCAATCTACCTACCTCAAAGCGGCTGAAAAAGAGCTTTCTTTCATGGAAAAAGAAGCTGTTCAAGCGCTGTATTTTGAGGATTCCGACTATCCTTTTAAACTAAAACACTGCATCGATGGCCCAATTGTATTGTTTCAAAAAGGAATCATAGAGTGGGAAAAGCAACCGATTATTAGTGTTGTAGGCACCCGTAAAATTACTACTTATGGACTTGCACAATGTGAAAAAATAATTGAAACGCTCGCTGTTTTTAATCCCATTATTGTGTCAGGGTTTGCGTATGGAACGGATATTGCTGCACATAAATCAGCACTCAAACACCAACTTAAAACAGTAGGGTGTATGGCGCAAGGCCTTCAAAACACGTATCCAAAGCAACACTTGAAATATCGAAATTTGATCGAAAACCAAGGAGGATTTGTCTCCGATTTTTGGAGCACTGCTGTCATGGATCCTTCTAACTTTTTAAGACGTAATCGACTCATAGCGGGTTTGAGCGAAGCAACCATCGTGATTGAATCTGCCGAAAAAGGGGGGAGTTTGGCAACGGCCACAATGGCGTTTGGATACAATAGAGAAGTGTTTGCACTTCCAGGCCGTATCACAGACAGTCAAAGTCAGGGCTGTCATAATTTGATTAAAGCCAAAAACGCTCATTTGGTTTCTAATCCAGCCGACATTCCATATATCTTAAATTGGTCTTTAAACACTCAAAAGAAAGTAGTGCAAAAAAAGCTGTTTGTAGAACTTGATTCAGAAGAAAAAATAATTTTTAAGTATTTAAAAAATGAAGGCAAGTCAGTATTAGATGTTATTGCCATAGCTTGCGAAATACCAACGTCTAAAGCGGCGTATCTATTATTGAATCTGGAATTGAAAGGCGTTTGTCGACCGCTCCCCGGAAAAGAATTTGAGCTGGTTTAGTAGCCGATTTTTTCTCGAACGCGCTCCAAGACGCCAGTTGCAACGGTGGCTGCTTTTTTAGCCCCTACTGCTAACGCTTGGTCTATTTCCTCAAGGTTTGACATATAATATGTGTAACGGGCTCGTTGTTCAGAAAACAACGCACAAACCAATTCAAACAACGCTTGTTTGGCATGGCCATACCCATAGCCTCCAGTTTCATAATTTTGTTTCATTGCGTTCGATTGAGGCTCTGAAGCCAATAGTCTGTATAGTGCAAAACAGTTACAGCTTGCCCAATCTTTCGGTTCCTCTAGTGGTGTACTATCGGTTTGAATCGACATGATTTGTTTTCGCAAGGCTTTGTCGGTTTGAAAAATATCAATCACATTGCCTTTACTTTTGCTCATTTTTTGTCCATCCAACCCAGGAATAAGCATGTTTTCTTTTTGAATTTTAGCTTCTGGCATAACAAATACATCTCCGACCTTGGCATGTACTCTTGCGGCGACATCTCTAGTCATTTCAATATGTTGGAGCTGGTCTTTCCCCACAGGAATAATAGTGGCATCATAAAGTAAAATATCGGCAGCCATCAACATTGGATAGGAAAATAAACCGCCATTAACGTCTTCCAAACGGTCTGCTTTATCCTTGAAGCTATGCGCTAATTCTAAGCGTGAAAACGGAAAAAAACAACTCAAGTACCAAGACAACTCCGTAACCTGTGGCACATCACTTTGTCGGTAAAAGACAGTTTTTTGGATGTCTAAGCCAAATGCCAACCAAGTGGCGGCGGTAGCATAGGTGTTTTGACGCAATGTGTTTGCATCCTTAATTTGAGTCAGCGAATGCATATCGGCAATAAATAGATAAGAATCATTTTTTGGGTCGTTACTCATTTCAATTGCAGGGATGATCGCCCCTAAAATATTTCCGAGGTGCGGGGTGCCTGTACTCTGTACGCCTGTTAAAATTCTTGCCATTTTTTGTTTTTTACCGAATGAGTAGCAAAGGTACTTTTTTTGAGGCAATCACTCAATTTTTTTAGGAGTTTTGAATGTGATGCCAATGAAAAGGTTGCTGTGGCGGCGTGCTTATGGCGAGATGCCGCTAAACAACTTCAAACAACTATTGTCTTTTTACGATAGCTGTCACGAGCAAAAGAGGCTCGCGCTAGCTGAGGATTCCTTTTCCGATAAAAATGGCGTACTGTGAATGTACGAGTGATGTTCAAACACAAACCATCCTGTCGAAACTAGGGAATTTTATATGTAGCCGCTTTGCAAAATCTCCCAACTCAAAGGATTATTATGATAAACCTTGATTAACGAAACAGGTATATATATGTAATTATTGTAGTATTTATAAAAATACTATATTTGGAAAGAAATTTAAATAAAAACCCCTTTTTTAAATGAAAATCCCGAACCTAATTAAATGTAAAACACTCCTATTCTTATTTCTTGTAAGTATTTACAATACAGACGCTCAAGAAAATAATACTGAAGAAAAAGAGGACAGAACTCCTATTAAAATTGGCACCAAAATTGGTTTTAGCTTAGGAAACCTTTCAAGTAATAATGATAATATTTATGCTCAAAATTATGAATCAACCAGTGGTATTGATTTTGGATTGACCTTTGAATTTGAAATTACTGATATGATTTCTATTCAGCCAGAAATTAACTACACCCAACGAGGAGGAAAAAGAGCGGGCTTGCAGCCAATTTCAGCAATTGAGTTAAGGGATCAATTAAATCAATTTTTACCATTTATTGGGATGCCATTGATTACTGATGAAAACCCATTGTATGCAACATTTGACTCTGAATCTGATTTGAATTATCTAGAAATTCCAGTATTAGTAAAGTTTGGTTGGGGAGATGATTTCCGTTTTTATGGTGAAATTGGACCTTATTTAGGTGTTTTATTATCTGCTAATCAAATAACAAATGGAAATAGTCAATTTTATTTTGATTCTCAAGCTAATAACCCTGTTATAGTTCCAAATCCAAGTGGAAATCCGCCATTTGTACAATTACCTCCACAGTCATTAACTGCAAATACAACGATCAAAGATGATTTACGTACCGTAAATTTTGGAGGTATTGTAGGTTTTGGCATGCGTAAAAAAATTGATCAAAAAGGAGAAATTTCTATAGATGCAAGAGCTGCATATGGTTTCAATGCTATTCAATTTAATGAAGTATTTGGTGAAAGCCATATTGGAGGTGTTGTATTTTCATTAGGATATGCATATCAACTTCCCTAAACAACACGCTAGCTAGAAAAATCAAAAAAAAAGCGTATCCAATCGAATACGCTTTTATCAAAAATCATTTTTTTAGTTCACAGGAAAACCACGGTCACGCATCAGCGCTTCAATTTTGGCATCACGGCCTCTAAACAGTTTGTAGGCCTCCGCGGGATCCATAGAGTTTCGGGGTTCAAATAAATACTTCACCAAGCGGTCAGCAAGGTCTTTATCATAAAACCCACCTGGTGCTTCCTGAAACGCTTCAGAAGCATCTGCTGTCAACACATCCGCCCACATATAGCCATAGTAAGCAGTGGCATAACCTTCTCCAGAAAACACGTGTCCAAAATGAGGCGTGCGGTGACGCATTGGAAGTTCAGATGGCATTTTAAGATCAGCTAAGGTTTGGCGTTCAAAGGCATCAATATCAATATTTTCGGGGTCTGCAAGGTGGAGTTTCATGTCCATTAATGCAGACGCTAAATATTCGGTAGTTCCAAACCCTTGGTTAAACGTCGCTGCTTTTTTAATTTTCGCTACTAATTCTTTTGGAATAACTTCACCAGTTTCATGATGTACTAAAAATTGATTAATCACTTCATCCGTAGATAACCAACGTTCTAACAACTGCGATTGAAACTCCGTATAATCTCTCACACCACCGTTTAAAGTTGGGTATTTTACGTTTGATGAAAAGAAGTGTAAGGCGTGCCCAAATTCATGAAAAAAGGTAGTGGCATCGTCCCAAGACACCAATAGAGCTTCACCTTCTGCAGGTTTCACAAAGTTGGAGTTGTTAGAAGCCAGTACGGTTTTTTTACCATCAAAGGTCGTTTGACTTCGGTAAGTGGTTGCCCAGGCGCCAGAACGTTTTCCTTGACGCGCATACGGATCTAAATACCAAAGTCCAATGTGTGCCCCAGAATCCTTATCAGTTACTTCCCAAACGTTTACATCTTCTTGAAATACAGGAACACTGCCTTCAGGAACGGGCCTGAAATTATAATTAAACAAACGCCCTGCGACATAAAACATCGCCTCAGTCAATTTATCAAGCTGAAGGTATTGCTTCACCTCATCACTGTTTAAATCATATTTTGCAACACGTACTTTTTCTGCATAGTAGCGGTAATCCCACGGCTCAATCTTAATAGAATCTCCGTTCGCATTGGCAACGGCTTGCATATCGGCAACTTCCTCATGCACACGTGCAATAGAGGCAGGCCAAACCGCTTCCATTAAAGCTAACGCATTTTCGGGCGTTTTTGCCATGCGATCTTGTAAACGCCATTCAGCATAATTCTTATACCCTAACAGTTCAACGCGTTCTCGGCGTAACTTTAAAATCTGAGCAATGATCTTGTTATTGTCGTAGTCGTCTCCATTATCGCCTCGTGCATAATAATTAGTCCAGACTTGTTTTCTTAAAGCTCTGTTTGTAGAATAGGTAAGAAACGGATCCATTGAAGAACGCGTATTGGTAATGGCATAACTTCCTTCGTTTTCTTTTTCTGTGGCGATGGCGGCAGCTGACTTCACAAACCCTTCAGAAAGTCCACCCAACTGATCGGCATTTAAATAAGTGACGTAGTTTTCTTCATCATGAAGCACATTATCTGAAAAGGTGTTATAGAGGGTTGATAGTTCTTTATCGATGGCTGCATAACGCGCCTTTTTTTCTGGATTCAATTCGGCACCACGCATGGCAAAACCATTATACGTAAGTTCTACAACACGTTGTTGGTCGGCATCTAAAGGGGTGGTTTGAGATGCTTCATAGACCGTTTTTATACGATTAAATAGCGCTTTATTTTGACTGATACTAGAAGAGAATTCAGATAATTTTGGCGCAAGAGCCGATTGAATTTCTCTGAACTCAGGAGAGGACATATTGCTACTCATAATGCCATAATACGAAAAAACACGGTCTAATTCTGCACCCGAGCGCTCCATGGCTGCAATGGTGTTTTCAAAAGTGGCGGCTTCTGTTGAATTTGCAATCGCTTCGATGTCAGAAAGGTTGAGTTTCATGCCAATTTCAACGGCTTCTTGAATATCATTTACCGCCATTTTATCAAAAGCAGGAACGCCTCCGTAAGGGCCTTGCCATTCTTGTAATAAGATGTTTTCGGATTGTGTGTTCACGTCTCCTTTACAGCTGATAATTAGGGTTGTAATACTCAAACAAAAAATTTTGAAGTATGAATTTGATACAGTAAATTTCATGGTATTTGATTTTAGAGGGTTTAAATGTGATATTTACAATGTACTTAAATTAAATTATACCGCTAATTAATTTTAATTTATTTTAAGATTTCAATTTTTCGGATATACACATTTTGGAGTGGCCAATCGGACGCATCGGTGGGAACGGCTGTAGTCAAACTTTGCAAGAGCTAGTGTCACGCTAAAGGATTGACTGCGTCCAATCTTCGATTTCGTGTGACAGCGTTGAATTATTTTTTAATAAATTTATAAATTTTATCTTTTACTTTTAAAAAGTAGAGTCCTATAGGCAAAGCATTTATGTCTATAGATTCTACATAACTACTACCTTCTGATATTTTTCTACCAATAACATTAAAAATTTCATAATTAATTTGTTTTAATTGATTTTTTATTTTTATGTAGTCTGTTGCAGGATTTGGGTAAATTTCAAGTTTAACTTCATTCTGGTTTTCTGTTAGTTCTAATGAAGTAGTAGGAATAGGTTTTCTAAAAGAGTAATAATAAATGTATCCATTATGGACATAAATTTGGTTTTGATGAATAACAAATTCATCCCATCCTGTATATAGATTATTAGGTGGATCGGTTGAAACATCTAAAATTATTAATCCTGCATCAGGCATTCCAGAATCTGTAGCAAAAAGATGATTATTTGAATTGTCAAATGTTATGTAATTACTATAAAAACCATCAAAATAATAAGATACAGGATTACTAAATGTAACATCATTGATTAGGTCAATATAAAATATTTTTCCACTAAAAGTGAAATATAGTTTATCATTTTGAGCTGTTAAACTAAAATAAGTAAAATCAGTTATTTCATCGATTATAGTTGTTAAGCCTTCATCAGGATTTAACAAGTTAAGTTTGTGAATTTTTTGCCCTAGTGGAGCATATAAACGCTGCCTGATATATAATTCAGTATCATTTATAGCGATATCATTCCAAGAATTACCAGTATTTGAACTATTTACGACTTCTATAGGCTGAGGATTTATAGAGTTTACATCTATTTTTAAGATTTTATTAATATTATTATCAAAAGACAGGATATATAAATCACTCTGATAGAATAACATTTCGTGGTAAGAACCAGTGTCAGGAAGGTCGGCTACAAATACAGTTGAATTATTAGGAGTCATACTTGTAGAGATATTTTCTATTTTGACAAGGTCTTTGTTTTGAATAATATAAACATCATCTCCTAAAAATGCTTTATGATTATGAGGAATGTGTGTCCATACCTCGTTATTTTGAGAATAAAGTCCAGAGATTATAAAGTATACTATTACAAAAGGTGTCAGATTTTTCATTTTTTTATTAATCATTTCTTTCTTTACGTTATGATAGGTGACGAAATCGAAGATTTGACGACCTTAAACTTTGCAAGGATTAATGTTGTATCCAATTACCAATACCCTAATTCTTGACCTTTTTTAAATCTCAAACGTCCTAACAGTTCATAGCCAATTTTGTTTAAGTGTATTCTATCAAAGAGAAGTGAAGGAGGCGCCTTTTTTAGTTTCATAGCATTTAAATCATTTTCTGATGGTAGTGTCCCATTATCGGGTAATAATCTATAACGGATAGCATCATAAATCGCTGTCTCTGACATGTATTTTTTAAAGTCAATAAGTTTGTTGCCATATTCTTTTTGAATCGTTTGAACCGTTTCAGCAGTGCCATTGCCATGAGATGTGATAACGATCACATTCTTATCTCCTTTGTGTTTTACTATTAAATTTATCTGCTTAAGAAGATCGTCTGGAGAGCTATAACCACCATTTTGTCCAATAAATATTGTAAGAATTCCTTCCGTTTGTTTACTTAATGAGGTTACTATTACTGAATTTGGTTTGGTTACATGATCTGTTGGACTAATTTCTGTTCTATTAATAAAATATTTCCCCGATGTTTTTGATAAAAGGCATTCGATGCCGTCAATATAACAAGGGTTAATTCCTCCAGAACCCTTAATGTGATTGGGTGAGAAACCCCCAAACCCTTGTGATAGAGGTAATATGTTTTTATTATTATAGCTACTGTAAACTCCAGAAGGGATCTCAACTTTAGTGGTGTTGGACGGGATTATTATAGACTCTTTGATGTACATTGGTATACCTCCTTGTCTGGCTCCAATAGTTAATGTATTTTCTCCTCCAATTCCCATGTTTTTTATTGTATAGGTAGTAGGTAGCTTTCTTGAAGCAACATTAGACATTGTTGTTCCTTCTCCACCTGCTCCAGCTGTTAATGAATCCCCTATGTCAATTAGAGTTTTTTCATAATTATGGTTTTTTATAGATGAACAATTAAAACTGATTACAATAATAATATAACATATAATTTTTTTTCGGAATTTTACATTCATAACATTTTTTTAATTACTAATATGCTCCACTTCATGCAGAGGGGTTAAATACTTTAGTAAAATAATATCTTAAGCTTCGGTTGAATTGCCTACAAAAATTTAAACTTGGGGTTTAATCAAATTCAAACTTAAAATAAATTATTTAAAATTCCAATATAATAAGCATTAAACTTAGGTATAAACACTTGATGGTAAATAACTTGCATTTAAAAACAAATAAATAGTAAGTAAGAATAATGAATGTAATAGAGGCAGATTAGTCCTCCCTAAAGTGCGCTTATGATGGCGGAAAAAAATAAAATAAGCGTCACCAAATAATGCCTCAGGATTTTAATTTATTTTAAGATTTCAATTTTTCGGATGAACACATTTTGGAGTGGCCAATCGGACGCATCGGTGGGAATGGCAACTATTTTTAAAGGTTGTTAAATTCTTACCACCGTTGTAATTTCTATGACAATAGTTGAATTTTCTAAAAAATCATCTTTATGAAAACACCGATCAATTCTATCTTCTGTCAAACTATAAGTAATTATTAAGTTATTTTCAGAGTTACTACCATTATTTGAGGTGAATTCTGATAAATCAAATAGTGTATTTGGAACAAATATTTTTTCAGTTTCAGTTTCTATCACAAAACTACATTGAGATGTTCCAAATCCTGAGTCAAAGTAGTAATAAATAGTAGCACTTTCGTTTATCAAGTTATCTTCTTGCTTTGTTTCTTCCTTGTTGCATCCTGCAAAAAGAAAGAATACGGAAAAAATTAAACACATTTTTTTCATAATTTCATTGTTTAGTTTTTATTAATTACCCCTTGGCGATATAAATAAATCATCATCTCCTGATTGATTTGAAACTTGAAAATATTTAGTTATGCATGGACTGCATCCACATTCATTTTTTGACCTTAATTTATAAGGGTAAGTTCCTTTTTGAGTTGGGTATACAGAGATTACTTTGTTTTTGGGTGGTGTATGCCCTAACGCTAAATACAGAAAAAGAAACTAAAATGACTGTTAAAATAATTTTTTTCATAATTCTAAGTTTTTGTTAATAATCATTAATTTTTCCTGAAAATTGCAAATATGAGAACAATTCAAATACGCTATTTACAACAAAATAATATCTCAACTTCGGTCAAATTGCTTACAAAAATTTAAACTTGGGGTTTAATCAAATTCAAACTTAAAATAAATTATTTAAAACCCCAATATAATACGCATTAAATTTAAGCATAAAACCCTGACAGTAAATTACTTGTAATTTAAAATAAATAAGTAATAAGTAAGAATAATGAATGAAACAGAGGCAGATTAGTCCTCCTCAAAGTGCGCTTTTGATGGTGGAAATAAATAAAATAAGCATCACCAAATAATGCCTGAGGTTTTTAATTTATTTTAAGATTTCAATTTTTCGGATATACACATTTTGGAGTGGCCAATCGGACGCATCGGTGGGAACAGCAGCTATGTTATCAACGACATCCATGCCACGAATCACTTTTCCAAAAATACTATAATCGCCATCTAAATGATGAGCACCACCCTGTTGCTGAACAATAAAAAACTCAAAAGGGGATGCTTTTTTGTAAGGGTTATCTACGTTTTTACTTGGCATACTGACCATGCCACGGTTGTGTTTATACCCTTTGTCGTAATCATTTGGAAGTAAGTATTTTCCGATTTTTTGTCGTTTTGTTGAGGTTTTTCGATCGTCACTATTTCCCCCTTGAATGACGAAATTTTGTATCACTCTGTAAAACTGTGTTCCATCGAAATACTGTTTTTTTATGAGGTAAATAAAATTTGAACGGTGAAATTTAGTCGCCTCAAACAGCAGAATGTCAATAGCACCAAAATCGGTGGTAATTCGCACCGTATTTTCTTTATGCGCTTTGTCATAGCTTAAGAAAAAGTCCATAACATTCGTATCTGTTAATAAAAAATCAGATTTTTTAACTTCAGCAATCGGTTCTTTTGGGATGGATGTGATAACGCTTTTTTTTGGCGCCACTGTATTCTCTTTAGTTTTCTTATCTTGACAGCTCACCAAAATACAACTTATAACGAACACTATAAATAGTCGCATGGATAGTATTAATTTATTTAACTCTAATATATGAGATTTAAAGCATTTGAAAAAGCAATTTCAAAACTAAATACACTGAATTTACCCGGTGTTGAGGTGCAGTTAAAAATGGCACCTCCATTTCGAGAACAATTAATTGAGCGTTATAAAGAAGAACGAAAGACTGCAAAACCTGCAGCTGTTTTGGCATTATTTTACCCTAGTAAAACTGGAGAAACGCTTTTAGTTTTAATTTTACGAAAATCTTACAAGGGCGTTCATTCTGCACAAATTGGATTTCCAGGTGGAAAGCCTGAGCCTGAAGATGTGTCGATGGAAGCAACAGCCCTACGAGAGACTTGGGAAGAGATTGGTGTAAGCTCAGAAAAAATTACGGTAATGTGTGAACTCACGCCGACCTATATTCCGCCAAGTAATTTTTTAGTGTCTCCTTTTTTAGGAATTGCGCAAGAACATCTTACGTTTACGCTACAGGCTTCCGAAGTTGAGGCGGTTCTCGAAGTATCCTTAACAGATTTTTTGAATGATGATTATGAGGTTATTTCAGAAATCATTGCTGCAGAAGGGGTAACGTATAAAGTGCCTGCATTTATGCTAAATGACCATGTTGTTTGGGGCGCGACCGCCATGATGCTGATAGAAATCAAATCAATGTTAAATCTAATTTTAAAAAAAATAGCGTAGGTTTGCACAACAAATTTTCAAAATCTTAATGGGTTTATTTAAAAAAAATATCTTTGGACAGTATTTATTTCTCAAAAAGTGGATCATTCGCATTGCAGGAGTCTTAAGTCACCGACGCTATAGAGGTTTTAATGAACTGCAAATAGAAGGCTCTGATATTTTACGAAACTTACCTGAGACAAATGTGCTATTTATTTCCAATCATCAAACGTATTTTGCGGATGTGATGGCGATGTTTCACGTCTTTAATGCAGCCCTAAGTGGACGTGATGACAATATTAAAAATGTTGGTTATCTGTGGCACCCGAAACTTAATATATATTTTGTGGCGGCTAAAGAAACCATGAAATCAGGATTTCTTCCAAAAGTATTTGCCTATGCGGGGTCTATTAGTATCGAACGTACGTGGCGCGCTTCTGGAGAAAATGTAAACCGACAAGTAAAAATGAGCGATATTTCAAACATTAATAACGCTTTAAATGATGGTTGGGTGATTACATTTCCACAAGGAACGACCACACCATTTAAACCCATTCGAAAAGGAACAGCTCATATTATTAAGCATTATAAGCCTATAGTTGTACCAATTGTTATAGACGGATTCAGACGGTCCTTTGATAAAAAAGGAATCCGAGTAAGGAAAAAGAACATCCTTCAAACTATGGACATTAAAGCGCCTCTAGAAATTGATTATGAAAACGAATCGATTGATCAAATCGTAGAAAAGATCGAGTATGCGATTGAACAACACCCGTCTTTTATGAAAGTGATTCCTCAAGAAGAATTGTTGGAAAAAGAAGCGTTGAACAAAAAACGCTCTTGGTAAATTACGGATCTGTGGTCAGCTCTTTTAAATCTTTGTAGTTGGCTTTTAAACGGTTCATTAAAAGACCATATATCAAGTAATAAAACCCTAACAAAACCGCTGTGATAAGCGCCATTGCTAGAATACTTAGCCCAACCACTATCAAATAAAATATAGCAACATTTTTGGTGCCTTCAGTTTCAATTCCGACAACTAATGCTTGGACTTCGGGGTTGTTTGTTAACTCAAGACACACGCCAATTATTATAGAAACATAGACAAAAACAAGATTAAAAATTACATAGTGTTTGACGGTCTTACGCGTTTTTAAAATGCGCTCCATTAACATTTTTGTGTCTTCGGTCGTTGAAATATTTTTATAGTTTTTATAAAAAATATAAAAGAAATAGACTAAAACAATATAGCCTAAACCCTCAAGAGGGTATATTATATACTCTACATTGTAACTTTTTAATTTCTCTAAACTTTCAGAATCATTCGAAAGTATAGAAATCAATGTCCATAATACAAATTCTAACAGACTAATAATAAAAATCCATTTCACAATCGATGAGGACCGTTTATTGATTAATTTGTAAAGCGCTTCTTTATCTAATTCTGGATAGTTTTTAGAAGACGACTCCCAGTCTTTTTTTAATAGTTCTAATTCATCCATACTTAAGAATTTAACTGGGTTTTTAGTTTTGTTTTAATGCGATTCATGCGGACACGTGCATTGACTTCACTAATCCCTAGTGTTTCACTAATTTCTCTATAATTTTTATTTTCTAAATACAAAAAAACGATTCCTTTTTCGATATCATTTAACTTGTGTACTGCTGCATAAATCAGTTTCAATTGTTCGTCCTTAGTGCCATCATAGTCTTCATAAGAAAGTTTATAGGCAACGGACTCAATACTTTGACTTTCGACACGACGTAGTGATTTTCGATATAAAGTAATAGAGGTGTTTAAACCAACGCGGTACATCCAAGTGCTAAACTTTGATTCGCCTCTAAATTTGGGATAGGCTTTCCATAACTGTATGGTAATTTCTTGAAACAAATCTTTATGCGCATCCGAATCATAGGTATAAAGCCTACAAATTTTATGCACTATGTTTTGGTGTTTCTCCAAAAGCGCTACAAAAGTTTGTTCTGATACTGATTTCAAATGGGATTGTTTAGGTCAAAAATTAGTAACTAAATATAGTGAATTATATAACACTAAACTCCTTTTTTAAGAAGTTCTCCTGCTAAAATTTTAAAACCTAGTTGATTTTGTCTTGGTGGAAATAAACAGGTGGTATATTCTGAATAAGCACAGGGGGGATTATATAGATAATTAAAGTCCAATGTAATAGTTCCATCTGCTTCTGGAAGTTCAAGGTACATATAACGCCCGCCACCATAGGTTGTTTCTCCAGAAGTTAAATCTCCTACCATAACAAATCCGTCTTGCCCGATTTCTAAACTGTATGGAACTCCTTTAAAACTAAATTGGAGCTGTCCAATAAAAACCATGACATCATTGACGCCTAGCTTGGAAGCGACTGATTCAACTCGAGAGCGTTCATAATAGCTAAAGGCTGCTTCCAAAATAAAATCAGTGTTAATTTCATAGCTATCAAAGCCTTTGAAGGCTTTTATAGCAGGATTTTTTGAATCCCAAACTCTCAAGTATAGTGCACCCGAACGTGTAATAATCTGCCACTTTATTTGTTCGTGATAGAGCTTAATTGAATTCCCGTTCGCATCAATAGCAAGGGTTAAAAAATCTATTTCTTCACCTTGACCATTTGTTACTTCGATGTCTTTATCGGCATAAAACTGAAGCCCTTCTTTTGATAATTCGAAGCGCCCAATGGTTTGTGCTATCGTTTCAACGGCTAAAACAAACGTATTAGAATCAGCGCTTCCAAATGTGTTTGTTGTAGAATCCAACTTAAAAAGACCTGATAATTCCAAGTATTTAATTCGATTTTCACTGCGATTTTCACGATTTTTATTTAAGGCTTCCACATACGTTGAATCTTTAATACTTTTGGTGTTGGATTCTTTACAACACAAAAAAAGTGTTACTAAACACCCCAGTATTACAGATATCTTCATGTGTTTATATTTAGTTGTTTTTAGTCTCAATAGAAACCTTAGAAGGCTTTGGAGGCATTGGGCCTCGTAAGTGAATGATTAACCCATCTAAAAAATTTCGTAAAAACTGATCCCCACATTCCATATATTTTGGATGGGTTTCATTTCTAAAAATGGCGTTCAGTTCACTTTTGGTGATCTTAAAATCTTTTAAAGCACAAATTCTCACAATATCGTCATCTCTTAATTTATGAGCGACTCTAAGTTTTTTAAAAATATCATTGTTGTTTAATCCCATGCTTCAAAGGTAGTATTTTTATGAGTTAATCATTTATTCTGTTGTCATCAAATGCAGAAGGCAATAACTTAGGAATAAATTTCACAAATAAGGGTAATAAAACTACACCGCCTGGCAACATAAAAATTGCCAAACTAGGAATCGATTTTAATACATCTAACAATTGTTCTTGCATTTGTTTTTGCTCTGCATCCGTAAGATCTCTCAAAGTAGATTGGGATAATAATTTCACCAAATCTTTACTTTCTTTTAATTCTAAAAATAAGCGTTTACTATTTCGCGAAATAAGTTTACGTACCATTAAACTTGAATTATCATAAAAATTTTGAACAATATTTTTGGAGTTTAGCAATGCCATTTTGCTTTTGTGAGTTTCGTAAAAGGTGTTTACCGAAACCAAAGACTTTGCAATTTGTTGCTTCGAAATTTTAAGATCGCCTCCCAGTGTGTTTAAAAAACTTTGCTCATGGACCTCAAGTCCTTCTGCATTCCAAGTTGACATACACGCCAAATCTAAATAATAACAAGCTTCTATTTTTTCCGGAACTAAATCCAGAACTGATTTATAACTCAAAGAATTGTTATCCATAAATCGAAATGAAGATTCTAAAAGTTTTATCAAGCTGCGATCATAGGATGTTTTTATGGATTTAGAGTCTAGAGCACTAATTACGATAGTTCTTATGGAGTTTTCGAACTGTGATAAATAATGGATTGTATTTTTCTCACCTTTTAGATACTGTTTATAGGCCAAGACATCCATAAAAAGAAGCGCATTGGTCACAAAAAAACTAAAGTTTTTCGTTAGAAAATTACTATCAATGTTTATACGTTTATGAAGAACAGATTCTAGGCTATCTCCTAAAATATTATTTATGAGTGTAGGTTTATGAAATGTGATTTCTTTATAAAACGCTAACAGACTTTTTTCAAAAGAATCTGTCGACCCAATGGTAGAATGCACAGCGTAAAAAGCAATTAATAAATTTATTTTACAACGTTCTTCTTTCGTGTAATCTGAGCTGTCCTTTATATACTCAAGCGTAGTCATATTACTGCCATATAAAAACCCGGTCTCTCTGAGTTTTGGATACAACTCCTCCAACGACTCAAATTCTTGCTCTGGATTCGTTTTAAGTAGTTGTAAAAGTTTAGTAATCCAGCCGCTAGCAGATGGGTTCATTGCACAGAATATTTTATAGTATATTAAAAAAAGCCACTTAGACTAAGTAGCTTATATTGGGAATCTTAAAATTAAGTTATTCAATAATTCCACCACAACTTACGCGGCTACCAGCAGCGCCAGAAGGTTGAGACGTAAAATCATCTACTCCTTGATGTACAATAACTCCTTTACCTAGAATGTCTTTTCTGTCATCTCCGCAACCAATACACCATTGGTCTGTACTAAATTCGACAATCGTATCAGCTTCTGTATTTTCAACAGTAAAATTTCCAATATCTCCTTTGTGATAGCCCGTTTCTGCACCCCATTTTCCATGTGGTTGCGCTGTAGGATTCCAGTGCCCTCCAGCCGATTTACCATCTACTGAAGAACAATCTGCTTTTTCATGAATATGTATAGCATGAGACCCTACCGAAAGCCCTTTGATCACAGCGGTCATCTGAACCATCCCATCAATTTCTGTAAATTCTGCGGTGCCAGTGACTGCACTTTCGCTTTTTGACCCTAGCACGATAGATAAAGTGCGCGTATTTACAACGGCCTCTTGTTCGGCATTAGAGGTTTCTGTTGTTGTTGACTCTGTTTTTTTTACTTTATTTTTACATGCTAATACACTGAAAATAAGTAATAAAGATAGAATTGTGTTTTTCATTTTATTTAAGTTTAGTTACTCGAAAGTTAGTTAAAAAATTGGAACCGCATAAAAATCGGCATTTAATTTTTTAGTTTGAATGTTTTTATAATCTCAAATGGAGACAGTTCTTTAGCTTCCATTTCTATTTGAAAAGTTGGCCACTCGTCTTCAAAAAAGGTGTTGGTTGTTTTTAAGGCGTCTCTAATTGCTGCTTTAGCGTGCTCAATAAGAGTGCGTTCGGTGCTTGAAATCCCATTTTTCCGTGTCCCAGTATAGTAGGAGGCAAGTCCAATGCGTTCCAAAACAGACACTTCTGGGTCATTTGTAATCCCTTGGCGTTTATCCTCTTTACCAAAATAGAGTGCCAAAATAGTGTCTATTTTTTTGGTGATCTCTTTGCAGTTTTTAATGGCATCCTTATGTAGTTTTTTGTTATTCTTTGTTAATTTATCCGAAAATTCAGACACTATTTTTTTACTTTCTACAAGTTGTTTGACGGCACTTGCCGTAATTTCTTGTTGAGTTTCAAAACCTTTTAGGGTGTTGTAAACCTCTTGTGTTGCCGTTGAATTATATGGAATTCGAGGATCGTTTTGTACTTCTATGACCGTCTCAGAATTTTGGTCACCATAAGATAGAACTGCCCGATATGTACCTGGAAAAACCTGTACACCTGAAGGCTCACTTTTTGATTTGCTTAGTGTTTTAGAAGGACGTTCAATTCCTTTTTCATCCATATACCATCGCCATTTATGAACACCACTATCTTCAGGTGCTTTTTGTTTTAAAGTTCGAATCAGACGATCTCCATCAAATAACTGAAGCTGTAGAGAATCCCATTTTACAGTTGTTGAATCTTCGGTTTCTGCGTCTTTATCGTCATCCTCATTTTCATCAGTTGCTTTCGAATCTTTTTCTTGAACTTTTAGAAAATATGAAAGTTGTGCCCCGCTGCGTCGGTTTTCACCATTAAATAACGCATCTCCTCCAAACCGACTTCCCGTAGGCTGTTGGTATGCTGCTTGATAGGCAATGGGTGGATCAAACAAATGAATCGTTTTTTGTAGTAAGTTTTGATTTTTCGCAAGCGCTCTCAAAGGGCGAATGTCATCCAATACCCAAGCCGCACGTCCAAAGGTTCCAATGACTAAGTCATGTTCTCTAGGATGAATTATTAAATCTTTTACAGGAACAGTTGGAAACCCTTCGGTCCATTTGGACCATTTTTTGCCTTTATCGATAGACATATAAAGCCCATCATCCGTCCCTAAAAATAATAAATTAGGTTCCTCAACATCTTCTATAATAGACAAGGCAAAACTGGTTACATCGGATTCATCAACGATACGCTCCCATGTTTTACCATAATTTTTTGTGCGATACACATAAGGCGTATAATTAAATCGTCTGTAATCGTTGGCAACTAAAAGGGCTTCGCCTTTGGTAGTTTTGGAAGCTTTAATTTGAGGAATCCAGCTCCCTTTTGGCAAGCCTTTAATATTTTTTGAGACTTCTATCCATTCTAACCCTCCATTTTGTGTATAGTGTACACGTCCATCATCGGTACTTACCCAAAGCATATCAGTTTCAACTTCTGAGGGTTCGATAACTAGTATAGTACAGTGGTTTTCGGCACCAGTCGCATCCATTGTCAATCCGCCACTTTCATGCTGTTGAAGTTTG
>Ga0209119_1001115_pt1 | contig 26979 bp, 25 predicted proteins | sample COG_03_FD_184747 | JGI IMG/M metagenome (GOLD analysis project Ga0209119, IMG submission 184747) | Pelagic Microbial community sample from North Sea - COGITO 998_met_03 (SPAdes) (version 2) | ecosystem: Environmental > Aquatic > Marine > Neritic zone/Coastal water | place: Helgoland, sampling...
CATGCAATGAATAGAATAAATAACAGACCTAAAAAGGTCCTTAGTTTTAAGTCACCAAAAATGGTTGCTTATGGAACACCTCGTGTCGCACTAGCCTCTTGAATCCGCCAAGTTTAAATTTAGTTATATAAATAGATTTTTTTTCTTTAAAATCATCCAACTTTATCATTTCAGCCTTTTCAATATAAGGCTCAGGTGGGGGTGGTGGAGGTGTTGGTTTAGATGGCTCACCACATCCAATTAAAGTTAGAGTACAAGCTAAAATAAGAATTGATGATAATGTTTTCATGATGTTTTATTTAGTAATTTAATCTTTTTTCGTTTTTAAGAATGTATTCCCAAGTGTATTGGAAGTCTTCCTTTATATCTTTTTTTTCAACCTCTAACCCAATAATCCTTGGGTAGTCATCAGGATCATGGATAACAAAAACGATTTCATCTATTATTGCATATTTAGCTCCTTCTCCAACGACACCATAATCGTATGAGTCGTTAAGTTGTTTTACTTTTTTTATATTATTCATATAGAGGTGTTTTGTTAAAGGATATAGACCTTTTTTTGCTTGGTGTATTACTCTTATATCAATACCTTCTTTTTTCTTTTTAGATAATAAATCTATGAAAAAGTCGGGCTCGTTTTTGCTGTGTCTAATATTTAAACTAGGAAAATTTTTAAGATAGATTATTTTTTTAGCCTTTGAAAGAAGATCATATAATTCTAGCTCAACATTTTCAGGTCTGATTTCTTTGTCAAAAATGAATACTCTTTCTTTATTACCCGTCGCTGATGTAGACGATTCGCAACCAATTAAGCATAAAGCCATCATCAAAAAATATGTTTTAATTACTGATTTAAATATCATTATCCTATCCCTAAAACGTCTTTTACTTAAGTTCTTTAGTAGTAAACCCTTAACTAATACAAATTCAAAAATAAATCTAAACAGTAAGGTGTTACATAAGCTTCAATCGGTGCTGCTATTGCCAATAAAATAATTGAAGCCTGAAATAATGGGTTTCTAACTAGATTTATAATTTCATTTTTAAGAACAAACTCAACCCCTTCATTATCTAATTTTTTAAAATTTATCACAACAAAAGTCAATACCAAGCTTATTGCTGGTATTTCAAATATACCATGTGGCATAATTCCTGTAAAATAAATTATAAATAAAGTGAAGTAATCATATCCCCATTCTGTCATTAAACTAATACAAAACCCAGTTTTAAATAACGACATCACTACAGCATAAATAATCATCGCGGTAGCTGTTCTTTTCTCACCACTAATCCATACTCTCTTTGCTAGAAGAAACATTACTCCATATAAAAAAGAAACGAATGCATTCCATAAAAAGTAAATCATATGCCAGTGATATGGATTCCTTTCCTCTTTTATGTGCTCAGGAATAAGAAAATTAATAGGATTTGCTTCATTCAGCTTAGATATAACTGATAAATTTGGCTGAAAAAACATAATTAGAATATGAGTTCCAACAATAATAAAATTGAACAATAAAAAATACTTTAATACTAATAACCTTTGACTCATATTTACCCCTAGTCAAAATTATAAACTTTTACATTGGTGGACTAATAAAAAACTTATACTTCGTCCATTAAAGTCTGCACTAATGCATGCTTCAAAATTTACAGCATCCCAATTTTAACTCAATGACTCATGAACCTTATCTAGTTCTGAATTAATGAAGTCAGATAAATCTTGGCAGATAGTTTGATAGTTAAAAAAATCAGAATTCAAATTATCTAATTCACCGTTATAGTGACTGACACTTGCACCCATGAAAACGATATCTAGGTCATCCCAGTCTTTTAATAAAAGTGTGATTGAAGTTGATTTATTTAACTGCAAAACAAACTTGATTATAGATTGTGTTATATTTGGAGTCTTAGCGATAAACTCCCCAACAGATTTTATGATCTGAATTTTTTTCTTATTGTAAGGTAAGTCAATTTTAAGTTCTTTTTGTTGAACTAGTACATTTTCAAAACGACTATGAATCCCAATGGTTTGATTTTCTCTATCGAATTCAATTTTACGCCCATCTTTCATGGTAGATGGACTAAAATCTATTACTGATGAATTTGTGTGTTTTGCAGATTTATTCATAATTTTCTCCTAAACTGAAAACACAGTATAGGTGCCAATGGCACCTAGTCAAGATTTATTTCTGGGTTTTTATGTTTTACCCATAAAAGAGTCATTGATGCATATGGCATTTTTCTATTTCCGCCTATCCACCTTGTAACAGTACTTCTTTCAACCTTAAGCATATATTCAATATCGGTGATACTCCAGCCTGTATCATCCATCATCAAACGAAGGAATTTACCAATTTCCTCAGGTGATGATTTATCCCAATTTAGTTTTTTCAAAATATTAAATTTAAAATAAATGAAGTATCATGTTAATCTATATTCTTATTAGACCAAATTTAAATTAACGTCTCACCACACTAAAAGAAGCAATATTAAATTGCAAACTCTTAAACGAGATCGAAGGAAACTATTTAATGAGGTTATATTTTTAAAATGTGCCCCAGATACCCAACTCCCTTTCTATTGGTTCATTAGCAATATCTACAACGTCTGAGTTGGGAATCTGAGCAGCAGTCAATCCCGCAAGACGTAAAAGGTTATCATCTTCTTTACTGTTGTCTGTAACGTTATCGGTATTATTTTTTACATCAGGTATGTCTTCTTTTTCGTGTAACTCATGTAACTTTAATAAAAAATCTTTGAATCCCATAATGAATACTCTTCTGGATAATTATTTTAAAGATTATGAATGATTAAACTAGTTTACCAGATGAGGTCTTTTTATGAATAATTAGGAATTTAGCTAAATAATCTCAACATCAAAAATATCACTATATATTTCTTATTTTTTACCATCAGCGAACCAATCAAGGTTTTTTATATATCATTAACTAGTTTCAATATCAGTTTTTTTTCATCATTATCGACAGTCATCATCTAATCTATATTTTCTTAAGATATTTTGAACACAAACTAATTTTTAAAAATTTTCCATTAATTTCATTATCTTTAATTAATATCGTTGAGTTTAAATCAATTTCAAGTTTCTTATTTTTCGTTTTTTTGAAATCATAGTCATTAACATTAAATACACCAGAGAATTTATCCGTGTTAGAACTTCTCTGTATCCAAAACTTATCATTTTTAAAGAAAATCTCTCCAATATATTGATACTCATCAGTGATAGGGCTTTCAATTTTATAAGGTATTTCTACTTTTATTTCTCTATAACTATCCTCAACTTTCAGATAAAAACCCATCATATTAATATATTTTTTATATAACTTTTCAGAGTGGATAGACCTTTTAAGTGCTCTATTTTTTAACTTATTAACCTCTACATATTTTACTATATTTTCTTTATTTTCTCTTTCTAAATCAGCTATTTTTTCCTTATATTTATCAATTATTGGATCACATCCACTCAAATAAAACTTATCTTCCTCACCATCAATTAACCCAATTGTACTACCAAATTCATCAGGAATTGTTTCCAAATCATTGAAAATACTATTTTCATAAACCCTTAGTTTTTCTTCTAGTTCTTTATTACATTTTTTTAAATATCGACTCTTAGCTATTTCTATCTCAATTTTACTTTCCTTACTTTTAATCAATCTAATATAAGCTTCGACAAAATCCTTACCAGATCCCCATCCAAGCTTAGGAAGTTCATATTTATCTAAAAATTCTTTTTCATTCATCTCAAATAAATCTCTGTAATATCCGGCCTAACATGTCCTATTTCTTCACTTATTGAAGCTAAAATTTGACTATCACTATATCCTAGTCCACTTACTTCTTTGTATCTATTTTGAACCCATGAATGCCTAAAATCATGGGTTCCTGTATAAGATTGCCCTGACCTATAAGCAGCATGTTTAATTGCCTTCGTATAAGATGTTATCCCAACTTTTAATTCCTTATCTTCAACTCTTTTTTCTAATTCTTTATACGTCGAAGGAGATAAATAAACCTCTCTCATTTTTCCACCTTTTCCTTTAATCAGCAACACACCTGCCTCTTTACTAGAATAAGGATCTTTGCCTATTCCCTTTAATTGAGAAGATTTTATCAAACAAGCTTCATAGACTCTAATACCCGCCTCCATTTGAATTTTAGAAACTAAAATATGATCTTCGTTAGATTTAGGTAAATGATTAATAATATCCTTACAGTCTTCAAACCCTCGCCCTACAATTGATTTTGCTAGTTTTGAGCGAGAAACTACTCTTGCATTATCGACAATTTTCTGCCAATTATATCTATTATTAGTGTCATTTTGAATCGAATATCGGTTCAAAGACTCCTCCATTTTTAATATTGCAGAGGATATTTTTCTAAAAGTAGAATTACAATTTACCTCTCTAATTTTTAACTGTAAAAACTCTTTTACAGCCCTATTTGTTATCTTTTCAACGTCTTTTATACCCTTATTTTTATTGGAAAAATCAACTAAATTTTTCCAATATGGAAGATACGTATCTGCAGTTCCATGAGAGTAAATAGAGGTTAATTTAGCAACATCACGAAAAGATTCAGCCCCAAGTTCACGACTTAACTGCTTATCATTATGTCTAGATTCTCCAATCCCATTCATGGTTTCATTGAAGAGTCGATTGACCTGACGCTCAGATTTTCCCCACATATTTAGGCCACCCTGGGGACGGGTTGGAAATTACTTTCTTGAAACACTACACCTCAATATTAAAACAGTACAAAAGTACGTTTAAAGCCGAGCAAAGGCACGGCAATTTAGAGTAACGGCTGGTAAACCGATTGTTCTTTAAGGCGAACAATAGCATCCTTTAGTTCCTAATCTCGTTTAAGATCACGACGTTTTTAGTTTCAATTCCCTCTATCTGGTTACGTTCCAAGATAAATTCGCCTAATATACAATCCCAACAGTTCGGTGCTGTGAGAGTTTGAGTCTTGCCGGTATATTTTACCTCCAAATACCGACTAGTATTAAAAAAAAGATGAGCAGGGCTCATACATTCACCTTTGCCCCATTGTTGGGGTATATGATCGCGTGTTTTTAAGTTAAACTTGAAGCGATCACAGATTCAAGATTAACCGTGAGATATCATTTTTTTGGCCTATTGCCCACATAACCAAGGATACCTCAAGCCCTTAATCATGCTCTTACGTTATAAGGAAACGTAAACCTCATGCTTTTGATTGGGAGATGAGCACAAACATCTCATATTGAAAAAAATTTTACAGAGATAAAATTTTTTAAAAGTAAAAAATGAGAAAAAAAGCATTTTTTTTCTATTCATCCCGCTCGAAAATCTCGCTTTCTATGCGACTACGTCTCATAGAAAGCGAGCACTGATTTTACCAATAGATATATAAATAAATAAAGAAAAATTCTTTATTTATTTAACATCAATGTAAACTAAAATTTTTAACAAATTTAGTTTACATAAAACGGCATTCACATCCACCTAAAATTGTCAAAAATCGTTTACGCTCTTATGACAATTTTAGGCTCCTAGCGAAGCCTAAAAGGAAATTCATGACTCGATCATACGATCTCGCATTCATTTCAAACCAGGCAGGAATTCATCCTTCCCAAGAAGCTGATTTGATAAAATGGTACTCTAACCTCGGTTTCGAGGCTAGAGTGGATTTGATGGATCAAGCCCATCAAATTTTTAAAACGTGGCCGACGAGAAAACAATACCAAAAAGATCAATTATCTGAACTTCAATATGCTTCACTTCTTAAAGTTCTCAAGCAAAAAAAATCTGCAATAGAAAACCTTCATAAAAAAATCACCCATGACAAAAAACAAAAACCTGAAGGTTCTATCTTAAATCAAGAAATTTTAATAAGTTTAAAACCTCAAAAAAAAGAACAAAAGAAAAGGCGTTTAATTCGTCTTAGATTTTATTCTGCCATTAAAGAATTAAGAGAAATGTCTCCTCCAAAAAGTTGGAGGGACATACAGGAATATATTCGAAGAAACCACAAGGTGAAAATATCCCATGTTTATATCAAAAAAATATGGGAAGAAATAAACTCTTAAACAAGTCTATTTTTTATCCTTAATATATTTTCTAAATGATGGGTTTTTTGAAGCTATTTTTATAACCATTTCTAAAGCTTGAGAATCAGTGACTTTAACACCATCAGATTGACTAGAAATAAATTCTTTAATCAACTCAAAATTTTGATATGATTCTAATGAAATTTGAGATGTTAATTTTCTCTTTTCATCCTTTTTAATTTTCCATTCTGACATACAAAAATATCCTTATAAATAACTCACTCATTTAATATCTTTATTTAAACCTTCAATATTTATTAAATAATAAGTACTTCTTCCTCCACTTTCTCCCTTCAAAAGCAATCCTTTTTTAAGTAAATCACTTAAATCTCTAGCTGCTGTAATATTACTAGATTTTGTCATAGAAGCATATTTTTTATTTGTCATCCCACCGTCAAAAATTTTAGGATATAAATCTAACAATTTATTAATAACTTTTCTTTGCCGATCATTGATATTTACATCCTTAAATTTAATCCAAAATTTGGATTTTTTTACGATCGAATCTATCATAATTTCTGTATGACTAATCGACTTATTCAAGTGATTGATATACCACTCAATCCACTCAGAAATATCTAGATCACCTCTTTGTGATTTTTCCAAAATGTTATAGTAAGAAGAAATATCTTCTAAGAAACTAGATGACAAAGAAATAATCCTATTTGGATTTCCTTCAGACTGAGCCAAAGCCATATCCGAAATAGTTCTAGAAATCCTACCATTTCCATCATCAAAAGGATGGATTGTTACAAACCAAAATTTTGCAATTGCAGCACGAATTAAACCATCCATTGAATTGATCACTTTTTCATTGTTAAACCAATCCAAAAATAGTTTCATCTCATTTTTAATTTTCTCTTTTGGAGGTGCTTCAAAATGAACTTTAATTTGATCAGTAAATTCACCAGAAACAACTCTCATTGGACCTTCTCCTCGAAGCTCTCCTGATTTTATTTTTGAAATTCCAGAATATCCTTTAGGAAATAATCCAGCATGCCAAGAAAATAATCTTTCTAGATTAAGTTTTTGATCATAATTTTTTGTAGCATCAGATAATATTTCAATAATTCCTTCAGCTTTACGATCAAAATTTGTAAATCCATAATCTTCAAGACCTAATCTCCTAGCAATTGAAGATCTAACACTTTTCCTTTCTAAAATTTCGCCTTCAATTTTAGATGTAGAAATAACCTCAGAAACAAAAGCTTCTAGTTGTGTTTCTGAAAGTGTAGAATTTCCACTACCTGATATTTTACCACGTAAAATACCTAACTGATAAGTTGTTTTCGAAGACTTCTTTACTAGACTTTCATTATCCCAGGTAAATTTAGGCCAGTTTTTTTCTTTCCAGATCCAAGTCATGATATGATTAATGGTTTATTCACATCATATTTTGATAAGAATAAAGAGAATTCAAGTTTTATACTTGGATATTTGTTAACTATTAATTTTTTAATTACCCTCAAATTTAAATTCTAATCCATTTTTATGAAATAAGTGATGTTTGTATCATTTCGTGAAACTTTTTCGATTAGGAGTCAATTTTAGAGCTTATTTTAATGTTTTACTAAGTATTCTTTATATTGAGTATGATTTTATAAATGAAAAAGTTTCTTTGACGAGAAGAATTGAAGTGAAGTTTAAATAACCTTTTACTTTATAAGTTTATTTTTTGGGTGAATTGGGCGAAGGCCAAGAGGGGGATCTGATCCGTGAGGATCCCCCTGATCGTTTTAAAACGATCCTCCGTTGGAAGGGGTGGTCGGCAAAGGGGATCCATGGCCATGGATCCCCTAACGCACGAAGGGGGTGAAGCCGAAGGCTGAGGGGGAAACTGAAAGTTGCCTCCTTTTTTTAATTTCATCTATTCAAATAGAAGAAGAATTTCTTTCTTCTTGTTTATTCTTGTTTTACTTGTTTTGCGCGCGCGCGATCTATATATGTAACATGTCTATCTATGCTCGAAACATGTACATTTATGCTCTAAACATGTCTATTTATGCTCTAAACATGTACGTTTATGCGCTTGATTGTATGCCATTTTAAGGTGTACATGTTTTCATGTTTTAAAACTTTTTAATTGAATTTATTTTAGTATATGATTCAACAAGTAGGTTAAAAATTAAAATTTAGAATACAAAATAAATAATAATTTATTTAAAACATGTACGTTTATGCGAGTAATTGTTCATTGAAAGATGTACGTACTTCTTAAGATGTACATATGAAAAAAAAGGAATTAATACAACCTGATTATAAAATAAGAAAAAGTGAAAACTTAGTTCAGGCTAAATTTAGACTTCCATTAATTGAACAAAGAATATTAGCTGTTTGTTTTTCTACAATTAATCCTACTAAAAATAAGATAGATAATCCAAGACGTTTTTCTGTAAAGGAATATTGTAATTTAGCTGGAGTTGAAACGAAAAATATGCAACGTGCATTAAGAGATGCTGTTGAATCTCTTAAGAATAGAACTCTTTCTAAATATGACACAGATTTGAAAAGAGAACGTATTTACGGTTGGTTAACTCATGTTGATGCTTGGGATGATGGTAATTTTGACTTATATATTCATTCAGAGTTAGAACAAGATTTATTAGCTAAAAAAAAATATACAGAGTATGTTTTGAAAACTTGTTTTAACTTTAGATCAAAATATAGTTTTAGACTATATGAATTAGCAAGTCATTGGGAGTACGAAAAAGTAAAACAAATTTCTATCGAATCACTTAGGGAAATGCTTGGATTGGAAGAACGTGAGTACTCTGTATATGCAGAATTTAAGAGAAAAGTATTAAATACATCAATTAAAGAGATAAACAAACATACAGAATATTTTATTAGTATTTTGAACGAGTTTAGAAAAAACAGAAAAGTAACTGTTATAGAGATTGAGATAAAGAAACTATCAACCCCTTTAGAGACAGTAAAAAAACAAGAGAAAGAAAAGACCAAAGGGAAAAATAGTGATATTGAATCTTGGTTAAGTCCAAATGAAGAAGATGAATTGGTAGAGTCATTATTCAAAGTAGGAATTGCAGCTTCAGCTAGCATAAAATTAATTAAAGAATTTGGTATTAATAAAGTTAAGGAATGTTTAGATACGACACTGAGTGATGATAAAATAGATAAGTTTCCTGAAGGGACAAAATTATCAGGTGTTATAATTAATCGTTTAAAAGATCCTGATCCAACGATTGTAAATAAAGTTTCTACCGATGAGGATTTAAGTTTAATTCGATCTGAATTGATGAATTGGATTCAAGATGAAAAAATAAAATATAACCCATACAGAAATGGGGATAAATGGGTTGCAATAGAAATTAATAATAAAATTATTAATTTCTTAAATCCTGATTTTAAAGAAGAAGTGATAAGAATTGTTAAAAAGTAATGTTGAATAATGTGCTTATAATAATATGAAATTTAATACGATTCGTCATGGGGAATTTTAATGTCTATTCATGAACAATATGGATATAGGGAAAACCCCTTTTTAAACTTACCTGATTATGAATTTTTTGTTCAAACAGAACAACATATAAATGCTCTCATTCTGGGTACCAAGACCATGGTTGACGATGATGGTTTTGCTATGTTAACTGGTCCTTATGGATCAGGAAAGACAATTGTTGCTGAAGGTGTTGGAGCTGAAATAAGAAATAGGAAATGGTTTTGTGGACAATTTTCAGATCCAACTAATTGGACTACTGCAAATGCTATGTTATCTTCTTTTTTGAGTGAACATAAAATAGAACTAGAAGGAAGGCCGAATCAACAGGCTCGTGAAGATGCCTTATTAGCTAGATGGAAATCTAGGGTTGAATCTGGCTCAAAGGTTTGTTATATAATTGATGAAGCACATCGATTAAGGCCAAAAGCATTAGAAAAAATCATGATGCTTGGAAATAACACCGTTAGAGTAAAAAATAAAAACCACCGATTGGTTAATTTCTTTTTGGTTGGGCAGGAACCTCTTATCAAAAAGGTTAAAAAATTACCTGATTTAAATAATCGCTTAGGTGCTAATCGTCAGCAACTCGTAGGTGCTACTGATGAAGATTTAGAAACGATGGTTACTTCAAGAATGAAAAAATTTGCTTCTAAAAGGTGTAAATCAATATTCACTAAAGAAAGTTTATCTGCTTTAATAAAAGAGTCTAAAGGTAGCCCTCGATTGATGTTCTCTATTGCTGGGAATTGTTTATGGAAAGCTGGTGGGAAGCCAATAACAGTTGAAAAAATTATGAAGGAAGCTGCTAATGTCTGATGCTTTAAAATCTCTTTTAACAACTCAAGGAAATAGTGGTCATCTTAAAGATTCTATTCACGATGAACATATAGATGACATCTACACTATGCCGATATCTGATATAGTCTTAAGGCCTCATGGTAATAAAAGACCTCTAGATCTTGTAGAACTTATATCTAGAGCAGAGAGTATTGATGCTGTCGGATTAATCGAGCCAATTGTTGTAGATGCAGAAACTAGGTTAATTGCAGGCCTTCATCGTTTTGAATCTTTTAGGTTACTTAATTTAGAAACTGAGGATGAAAAATTATCTCACCTTAATCAGTTAGGCTTAGAGTTAGGCTTTAAAGTCACTTCAGAAATGAAAGAGCGCGTAATTGCGATGGGTAAAAATTTCAGTAATCATCATTCCAAGGGATTTGTCCCAACTTATATTCGTAAAGATTTAGACTGGGAAAAGAATAAAAAAGGATGTGAAATTGTTGAAAGTGCAGAAAATCATCAGCGTCATAATAAGATGGATTTAAACCCTGTTTTTAAGACAATTCAAAGTCTTGAGAAACGTGGTTTTGAAATTATGGGTAGAGGTAAGCCTAAGGCTGGTCAGAAAAGTTTAGTTCAAGGTATAGTTCAAGCCTATGGATGTACTGATCGACAAGCTTTGAGGTGGACAAAGCAATTCGAAAAAACAAAAGAGGATCCTAAATCGACATTGTCGATTAAGGATAAAAAAGAGTCTAAAATAAGAAGTGACGATATTGATGCTTTTAAGAAAATTGCTGGAAAACTAGAGATTGATGAAACTAAGTTAACTCCTGAAATTGCTAGGGCTGGATTGGCTGTTTTACATGAAAGAGTTAAACAGTTAAAAAAGTACTTAGTTAAACTATAATTAATTAAATAGTATTATCTTATAATGCGACTTATTTCTAATAAGGGGAGTGACAGAGTTATAGACTCACTCAACGCAATCGAATCCAAAAACTGCTCCATCAGCATCGTATCATCTGATTTCTCTATATTTGCCTTCGAGGAAGTACAAAGGCTCGTTAAAAAAGCAAAGCAGTGCCGTTTTATTCTGGCTCCAGGTTCACTAGAAAATATATCGGTACTAGGAGAAGAACCAGATCGGCACTACCGTAACCGTTTCGAAAACAAAACACTCGCAGAATCGAGTTTGGCATGGCTTGAGAAAATTGAATTCAAGGTCAGCTTCATGCCCACTCTCCAGTCTTTAATAGTTTTCGAAGATGCTGATGGAAGTATCCCACTTTCCATTTCAGGAAGTTGCCCCTTTACGACATGTGGCTTCGGCTTAGCTCCTTCAAAAAATGCGAGCCTCATCCAATGCACCGAAGATCATGAAGAGGGAGCCCTTTTCTATAAATGGTTTGAAGATTTATGGAACCAACCAGATTCAACAAATTTAAAAACTGAATTTATACAGAAGTTAATCGAAATAAGCACAGATAAGTGCCCAAATGATATATATCTTCAAACCCTTCATCACATATTCAGCGAATACAGCGAGCATATGAACGAGGACGAAATTATCAAATCATCCACTGGAGTAAAAGAGACCAAGGTTTGGAAAAAACTGTATAAATTCCAGTACGATGGTGCTATAGGTGCCATAGAGAAACTTGAACAATACGGTGGCTGTATTATAGCAGATTCAGTGGGACTTGGTAAGACTTTCGAAGCTCTTGCCGTCATTAAATATTACGAACTTAGAAATGATCGAGTTCTTGTATTATGCCCCAAGCGACTCAGGGATAACTGGACCCTCTACCGATCAAATGACCGTAGAAACATTCTAGCAAAAGACAGATTACACTACGATGTGCTCAATCACACTGATCTATCACGGGAACAAGGATATTCAGGTGATATCGACCTCAGTTATATCAACTGGGGCAATTATGACCTCGTTGTAATAGATGAATCTCACAATTTTCGTAATAAATCCACACATAAAGACCGCTTAACTAGGTACGGCAGAATGATGGAGGATGTTATCAGAGCAGGTGTAAAAACGAAGGTGCTCATGCTATCAGCTACACCAGTCAATAACCGTCTCGCTGACTTAAAAAACCAGATTGCTTTCATAACTGAAGGGGAAGATGATGCTCTCGCACATGCCGGTATAAACAGCATCGAATTAACAACCCGACGTGCTCAGATACAATTTAACCGTTGGCTAGACCTTCCAGAAGACAAACGAAGTTCCGAAAGCCTACTAGATAGGTTAGGATACGACTACTTTAAACTCCTCGATCTACTGACTATCGCAAGGTCACGAAGACACATAGAAAAGTATTATGGCATCGCAGAAACAGGTAAATTTCCCGATAGACTCAAGCCCAAAAATATTAAAACGGATGTAGATTTAGAAAATACCTACAACTCCATTAAAGAAACCAACGACAGTATCCGTAAACTCACATTAGGATCATATGCACCGCTGAGATATATTTTGCCTGGTCGTCAAAAAGCCTACGATGAAAAGTACAGTATTATGGTTAGAGATGGGAAGAGTGTCTTTAAGCAAGCTGACCGCGAAGAAAGTTTGATCCATCTTATGCGCGTGAATGTGTTGAAGCGAATGGAAAGTTCCGTCCATTCATTTCGGCTAACATTATCACGACTACTTAATGATGTGGATGGGCTTATAACAAGAATCGAAGCTCACGATGATAGTATCACGGAAGTCAATATTGAAGATATTGAAGTCGATGATCCTGCTTTTGAAAGCTTACTCGTCGGCAATAAAGTAAAGGTACTACTAAAAGATGTAGATTTAATTAAGTGGAAGCAAGATCTGGGGGAAGATAGTAAACACCTTCAAGAATTACTGTCAGCATCTAAAGTCATTACTCCTGTTAGGGATGCCAAGCTCGATGCACTAAAAAAGGAGCTGAGTCATAAGATAAAAAATCCGCATAACCCTGGAAATAAAAAGGTTCTCATATTTACTGCGTTTGCGGATACAGCCAACTATTTGTACGATCATTTAAATGAGTGGCTTTTTCAGAAATATGGCGTACATTCAGCTTTGGTGACTGGATCGGGAACTAATAAAACAAACGCACCACATATCAGAACTGACCTTGGCACGATCCTAAGCACTTTTTCACCATTGTCTAAAGAACGGAGTGAAGAATTCAATGTCGAAGGCGAAATCGACATCCTCATTGGTACAGATTGTATTTCTGAAGGGCAAAACCTTCAAGATTGCGATACCCTCATCAACTACGATATTCACTGGAACCCAGTTAGAATAATTCAGAGGTTTGGGCGGATTGACCGTATAGGTAGCAAAAACAACGCGATTCAACTGATTAATTTCTGGCCCAATATGGAATTGGAGGAATACATCAACTTGGAACAGCGTGTAAGTGGAAGAATGGTGTTACTGGATATTTCAGCAACTGGTGAAGAAAACATCATCGATACCAAAACCAATAAAAATATGAATGATCTGGAATATCGTCGAAAACAGTTAGAAAAACTTCAAAATACCGTTATAGATCTCGAAGACCTTTCGAGTGGAATTTCCATCACCGACCTAACCCTTGGTGATTTCCGTTATGACCTCATCGAAGTCAAAAAAGTAATGAAAGATATGGACTGGGGCTCGCTACCCATTGGTTCATTTTCCGTTGTAACTTCAGATGAAGATGTGGCTCCTGGTGTAATTTTTTGTCTGAAAGCAGCTAGTGAATCTGCCATAAAAGCTGCTGATCCAGATGATCCGTTAGCACCGTATTATCTTGTGCATATTGGAGACGACGGCGAAGTGCTACTAACCTTCACGCAGGCAAAAAAAGTATTGGATAAATTAAAAAAATCCTCACATGGAAAAAATGAAATTGAAACCGATGCTTACCAGCGTTTTAAAGCCATTACCAAGCATGGAATGAGCTATTTAACTGAGAAAATGGCTTCTGCGACGACTGCTATTTCTGGTAAAAGTCAAGAGCGAGCGGTAGCCAGTTTGTTTAGTCCAGGTGGCACCCATGCAGGAAATGGGGAATTTAAAGGAGCCAATGATTTTGAAGTCATTACGTATCTCGTGGTTCTGCCAGAAAAAAGCGAATAGATGGTAGCGAAAGATGTAATTAATGCACTTAATGCTCCTGCTTCCGCCAAAGTAGAGCAAAAGATCACCAAGAAGGTGATACTAGATCAATCAAACCCAACGGCTCAAGATAAAAAGCAAATCAGTGAAGGAATTGAGCGAATCGACTGGGTTTTAGCTCTAAAGCCTAGCACCATAGGAATTTCTGAATTTAAAAATGACGAGCGTGAAATCAAAGAAGTGAGTGTGCTTCACATGGACCTGCGACCAAAAGCCAATCGAAAAAGACTGGTTGAATTTATTCATCGTGCTATTCCCTACCCAGTGTTTTTAGTGACAACGTTGGGTGATTCATTGCAAATCTCGTTAGCTAACAAGCGGTATTCACAAGCCGAAAGCGGTGCTTATGTGGCAGAAGAAATTGTAGAAGTTGATATTGATGGAAGCAAGCATGTGGATGAATTTTTGGATCGGATTGCCCTTAATCGAATTCAATCTTCAGACCTGAACCAACTTGTGATGAACTGGCAAAATGAAATGTATTCTTTTATGGCGTCGGAAGTAACGGGAGAGTATCGGACCCAAAATGCACGAGTGCGTAAAGAAGCTTATGTGCAGTATTTGTTGAAGGATAAAGCATTATTACAGTTAAAAAAACAATTAAAATCGGAAGATCACCTCCAGCGACAGGTTGAACTTACGCAAGAGATCCGTCGCTTAAAAAATGAAGTCACCGCGTTAATCCAAGAGTTATAAAGGAATAGATATGGAACAAATCACCCCAGAACACCCCGAAAGTAAAAGTGCTGATATGGTTGAAGGTAATATTGATCGGTTGAAGGAATTGTTTCCTGATGCGTTTACCGAAGGGAAGGTTGATTTTGAAGTGCTGAAGCAGTTGCTGGGTGGTGCTGTGGATGAAAGAGAGGAGAAGTATGGATTGAACTGGCATGGAAAGAGGAAGGCGAGGCAGTTGGCTTTGACTCCTTCTATGGGAACGCTGAAGCCTTGTAAGGAGGAGAGTGTTGATTGGGATACGACGGGGAATTTGTTTATAGAGGGTGATAACCTTGAAGTGTTGAAGTTGTTGCAGAAGAGTTATGCAGGTAGGGTGAAAATGATTTACATTGATCCTCCGTATAATACGGGGAAGGATTTTGTGTATCCTGATGACTTTCGGGATAATATTAAGAATTATCTGGAGTTGACTGGGCAAACGGATGATGAGGGGCGGAAGATTTCTACCAATGCGGAGACCAGTGGGAGGTTTCATACGGATTGGTTGAATATGATGTATCCGAGGTTGAAGATTGCGAGGGAGTTATTAAGAAACGATGGTGTCATTTTTATTAGTATTGATGAAGGTGAAGCCAAAAACTTAAAATGTGTTTGTGATGAAATTTTAGGCGAAGAGAATTTTATAGCACAAGTAGTTTGGGAAAAAATGTATACTACTAAAAACGATTCATCTTTATTATCTCAATGTCACGAATATGTTTTAACTTACGTTAAAACACATACCCCAAATAGCATATACCTTTTGCCACGAACAGCAGAAATGGATGCTCGATATACAAACCCTGATAATGACGATAGAGGAGTATGGAAAGCTATTCCGCTTTATGCTAAAGGAGAAAGACGAAATGGTAGATATGCAGTGGTTTCGCCTAAAACAGGAAAAACACATCTTCCCCAACCTGATAGCCATTGGTTATATGCTCAAAAAGACACCGAAGAATTAATTTCTGATGATAGAATATATTTTGGTAAAGATGGTAATGCTCAGCCGAATGTAAAAAGATTTCTGACTGAAGTACAACAAGGAACCAAATCAAAAACATTATGGAAACATAATGAAGTTGGGAGTAATGACTCTGCAAAAAGAGAACTAAGGGATCTTTATAATGCCATAAAAATCCCTTTTGATTTTCCGAAGCCAACATCGTTAATGAATAGGATGATTCAAATAGCAACAAAAGATAATACAGAAGATATAATCCTTGACTTTTTCGCAGGATCTGGGTCTACGGCTCATTCAATACTAAAAGCAAATATGACTAATTCTGGAAATAGAAAATATATTTTAGTACAGTTACCAGAAATTATTGATATAGATAATAAAGAACAAAAACTATCACATGATTACTGTAAAGACAATAATATGCCATGTAAGATAACTGAATTAACGAAAGATAGGTTGAAAAAAGTATCTAAAAAAATCCGCGAAGAAAACCCAGACCACAAAGGCGATCTCGGCTTCCGCGTCTTCAAGCTCGATACCTCCAACATCCACGCATGGGATGCAAATACTGATAACATAGAACAATCCATCGACGCACACATCGACAACCTAAAACATGACCGAACCGAAGAAGACATCCTCTACGAACTTCTCCTCAAGCTCGGACTCAACTTATCCGTACCCATCGAAACCAAATCCATCGCCAGCCACACCGTTTACAGTGTAGGTAACGGAAGACTTACCACCTGCTTATCCAAATCTGTTAAAAAAGAATCCGTCGAAGAACTCGCTGAAGGTATGATCGCATGGCTTCAAGAAATGGAAGCTGAAGTATTAGACGGAGAATCCGATGCCGAACTTAAAAAAGCCCGTAAGAATGTGTTTATCGTTTTCCGTGATAGTGCATTTGCTGATAATGTAGCCAAAACTAACCTTACTGCTATTCTAAAGCAAGAAGGTTATGAAAATATTAGAAGCATATAACGGGAAGGCTGGATACTAACATGACCGTAAAACTAAATTTCGATCCAAAGCTCCCCTTTCAACTAACAGCTATAGATGCTGTCGTGGACTTATTTCGTGGGCAAGAGATATGTCGCTCTGAATTTACTGTGATGCGTCAGCAAGCCATCCTAAGTGATGACATGACCTCTACAATAACTTCCGACCTCGGTATTGGCAACCGCCTATTACTTCTTGAAGATGAGGTATTAAAGAACCTAAATGACATCCAGTTAAGAAACGGTTTAGCACCATCACCAGAGTTAAAAAAGGGACATTACGATTTTACCGTTGAAATGGAAACAGGTACAGGTAAAACCTATGTGTATCTTCGTACAATGCTTCAGCTAAACCGAGAGTATGGATTCACCAAATTCATGATAGTGGTTCCCTCCGTAGCAATCAAAGAAGGCGTGCTCAAGTCGCTAGAAATCATGATGCCCGATTTGAACACCATGTACAGTAATGTAATAAATGACCAGTCGTATTTCCCCTATGATTCTTCGAAAATTAGCCAAGTTAGAAACTTTGCCACCAGCCCCAATATTCAAATCATGGTTGTAACTGTTGGTGCTATTAATAAAAAAGACGTGAATAACCTTTACAAGAATACGGAAAAAGTATCTGGAGAAAAACCTATAGATCTCATTAAAGCGACCAATCCTATTATTATAGTGGATGAACCGCAAAGTGTGGATGGTGGTCTTGAAGGACGAGGAAAAGAGGCTCTCAGTGCCATGAATCCTATGTGTACACTCCGTTATTCTGCCACCCATGCCGATAAACATCATATGGTGTATCGTCTGGATGCAGTAGATGCGTATAATCAAGGTTTAGTTAAACAAATCGAGGTTGCAGCACTAAATATTGAGGGTGGAAATAATAAGCCCTATATCAAAGTAAAGTCCGTTACCAGAAATAAAAGTGGTTTTGCTGCAAAATTAGAATTAGATGTTCAAGAAGCCACATCGGTCAATAGAAAAGTCGTAACGGTAAAGGTCGATGATAACTTAGAGACAAAAACCAAGCGAGCGATGTATTCTGATTACCAGATAACTGAGATGTCTGGTAAAGCTGGCGAAGAAAGCGTCAGTTTTATGGGAATTGAAGAACCCATGTACATTGGTGAGTCCATGGGAGGCGTGGATAGTGATGCCGTTATGCGAATGATGATAAAACGAACGATACTAGAGCATTTAGAACGAGAGAAGCGTTTATTGAAAAAAGGCATTAAAGTCCTCTCTCTCTTTTTTATAGAAAAAGTGGATCACTACCGAGTATATGACAAACAGGGCAATGCCACTAAAGGCAAACTAGCTAAAATGTTTGAAAAAGAAATGATTGAGCAATCAAAATCAGTAAAATATAAATCCTTATTTGAAGGTAAGGATTTGGAAACCCATGTAGAAGATCTGCATAATGGCTACTTCTCCATTGACAAAAAAGGTGGTTGGGCGGAAACATCTGAAAATAACCAAACAGGAAGGGATAATGCAGAAAGAGCTTATAACCTCATCATGAAGGATAAAGAGAAACTACTTAGCATTGAAACCCCACTTAAATTTATCTTCAGCCATTCAGCACTTAAAGAAGGCTGGGATAATCCGAATGTATTCCAAATTTGTACTCTGCGTGAAATTGGCACTGAAAGAGAAAGGCGTCAAACTATTGGTCGTGGATTGCGATTGTGCGTCAATCAACAAGGGGACCGTCTGTTCGGATCTGACCCAAATACCTTAACGGTAGTGGCAACTGAAAGTTATGAACAGTTTGCTGAAAACCTACAGAAAGAAATTGAAAAAGAATCAGGCATCCGATTTGGATTTGTTGAAAAGCACCAATTTGCAAGCATCACTTACCGAGATGACTCAGGTGAGCAAAAAGTTCTGGGCGTACAAGAATCTGAATCCCTTTGGAATGCACTCAAGAGCAGTGAATATATTACAGATAAAGGGAAAGTCACCGATCAACTCCGTAAAGACTTAAAAGAAGACAAAGTTACACTTCCAAAAGAATTCATCCAACACAAGGGGCAAATCGTCAATATCTTAACCAAATTGGCAGGGAAACTGGACATTAAAAATGCTGATGAAAATAAAAAGCCCATTAAGCTACGTCGTGCTATTCTTGAAGGTGATGAATTCCAAGACCTATGGAATAAAATAAAACAAAAAACCACTTACCGTGTTGACTTTGCAGATGATCAACTTGAAAAAGATTGTAGCGAAGGCATAGCAAATGCCCCTGCCATCAATCGTCCAAAAGCTAAGTTCATCAAAGCTGATATAGAAATAGATAAAGGAGGTGTTTCAGCAAAAATAAGTCATGACTACCAATCAGAGTATCTAATCGAACGGGACATCATCCTACCTGATATTTTAACGGAGCTACAAGATAAAACTCAGCTTACCCGCAAATCCATCTCTAAAATCCTCAAAAATAGTGGTCGATTGTCCGATTTTACTCAAAATCCGCAACAGTTTATTGAAATTGCTGTCATGGCTATCAACAAAAGCAAGCAAAAAGCCTTAGTTGACGGAGTTCGGTATAAAAAACGGGCAAGTGATAAGTGTTACACTCAGGAACTATTTTCTGAAGAAGAGCTGGGTAATATCAAAAGTATGATGCTCAATGCCGAACGTTGTATTTATGAGCACGTGAAGTATGACTCGGACACGGAAAGGAAGTTTGCTGAGAAACTAGAAAAGAAAGAAGGAGTGAAGGTGTATGCCAAACTCCCCAATTGGTTCAAGATACCCACTCCACTGGGGAACTATAACCCTGACTGGGCTGTTCTTCTGAATATAAATGGTGAAGAAAGGTTATATTTTGTCGTTGAAACCAAAAGTACCGACTGGGAAGATGAATTGAGATCCGCTGAAGTAATGAAAATCAATTGTGGCAAAGCTCACTTTGATGCACTAGCGGGTGATGATAATCCAATCAAGTTCATTAAAGCAAAAGAAGTAGAGCAAGTCTTTGATGCCTTGATTGATTAGGCAAGCATATATAGCTAACTTAGACTGTACTCTTAACTGATACTTTTAGATAAATTATAAAATGTCAGTTAAGAGTACATATTAATATTTAATTTACAAACTATTTTTAAGCCTTAAACTCTAACCTGACGTTTTTGAGATTAAGATGGAAACAAGGAAAAAGATGAATACACCGTATAAAACTTCTGAAGCTATGAGAACAAAAAAAGAATTAGAAGAACTTCGGCAAGATACTTATAAAATTATCGAAATTTTAAATAAAAAATATGGAAAAGTTAAAGTTATTTAAATAAGTTTTTAGGGTGTTATGAATTTATATAAAAATCAGGATACTAGCCATATAAGTTCGATCACATCTTTTGTTTCGATAAAAATAGGGGTGACCTTTAAGAAAATAAAATAATGTACTACGACATGTCTATAATATTATAACTTAGTAGACAACTAAAAATCACCACTATTTTATGTCTATTAAATCGTTTTTGATATATTAATAGACACCACTGTCTATTAATCGACTTAGGAGACATGTTTATGAGACTTTTTGGTTATGCCAGAGTATCCACCAGCCAACAATCACTCGATATTCAAATTAAATCTCTTAAAAATGCAGGAGTTAGACCTAATCGTATTTTTGAAGATAAATCCTCTGGAAAAGATACTGATAGACAAGGTCTAGATTCTCTTCGAGTTAAAGTTGAAGAAGGAGATATTATTCTTGTTAAAAAATTAGACCGACTTGGACGAAATACCGCTGACATGATTCAACTCATTAATGAATTCGATAAAATTGGTGTTGCTGTTCGATTCCTAGATGATGGAATAAGTACCGAAGGATCGATGGGGAAGATGGTCGTGACTATTTTGTCAGCAGTAGCAGAGGCAGAAAGGCAAAGGATTCTAGAAAGAACTAATGAGGGACGGATTGAAGCTAAGGTTAAAGGGGTTAAATTCGGAAGAAAGCCTAGTATCGATAGGAATAAGGTCATATCATTATATAATGAAGGGATTGGTGCTACTGAGATTTCTAGAAAAATGGGGATTGGGAGATCTACCGTGTATAAATTAGTCTCTGTAACTTAAAATATGAAAATGTCTTCTTATCCAAAATCATTATAAAATTTTAATGAAGGATGAGACATTTTTATATTTTTGAACGATTGAATCAATAATAAGATCTTATAATCACACACTTCCATAATATAAACATCACCATGAAACCAGAATACGAATCAGCAAAAATAAAAACCTCCCAATTAGCTGATAAGTTAAATTTAAATCATCATATGATCTATGGCCCAACAACAAAAACATATTGGGAACAGAAAATTAAAATTGTTGCAGTAAACTTAGAACCTTATGGCTATGAAGGACACAGAAGATATGAAGTAACAAGAGAGATTCTTAATGAATGGATGTTTAATGCTGGCAAAAGCAGAACAGTTCGAAACACAATGGCCGCAATTGATGTGCTGATCAATGGTTTTTATAATCGCAAGTCAATCACAGATAACGATTTTAAAATGGCGTACAGCAATACCGAATCACTCATAAAAACTCTAGACAAAATTTGCTATTATAATATACGTCCTGTTTCAAATAATATTAAAAATGAAGCAAATAGGGGTGCTCTTGATTACACCAGTGAAATCACAGATTCAATAGCTTTAGAACTTAAACTACTAAATCCAGATGTTTATTTAGTTAGTGGAAATAAAGCAACATTAGCTCTGACGAAACTATTAAAAATCAATCCAAACTCATTTATTAATGGCGTCATTAATCATGAAAACACAGTTATTATCTCAGTAAAACACTTCTCACGACCTTCTTATAATCAATTAACTACAGTTATATCTCAAGCTTTACAAGAATTGATTCCAATAATTACAAATAAATCTTAATTCATTTTTTAGCTGCATGCCCCGATGCCAATATCTATAACTAACATCGGGACCAACCGATAATATCAGGCAGCGCTTATTGATGCCCCACAGGAATCACAAATTAATTTCCACTTACGAATACCGATAAGAAATCCAAATGCACACATCATAATCCCTACCAAAACACCTATCATCCCAAATCCACCAGCTGCAACAGATGCAGCACCAGAACCGATAGTACTAAAATTTAGATCCAAGTATTCAGATTCTGCATCAGTAATTAATTTACGCTGCACCTCATCTAACTTAAATTTGTCACCAGAATATTTTCCATCATCCAAAATATCATCAATGATAGAAAAGGATAGTCCTAACTTCTGATACTCCATTCTAATCTTTGACTCTCCTTCTTTTTGAAATTCGCTAGTACTCGTAACACCTGCACCGCCACCTATTAAACCCATCAACCCCATAACTATAATAAAAAAACCTGGTATCATCATCATAAATCGCAATATCGCACCACCAATCCCAAGGACATATTTCTTCTTCCTATACATTTCTCCACCATCACAATTTTTACAACTTACCTTCTTAGACATTTTTTCTCCTTCGGGATAATAAAATAATAAAATAACAAAATGACCAGTCCCGTACTGATCACCTATTTTTATAAAAAATAATACTGTTGATTCGGATAACTATTAATTACCTCAAGTAAAAATTACTCTTTGTAACTTCCTATCACTCAAATAGACAACCCATTAAGTTTAAAACCCTCCATAACCCCAACCACAATAGAAATACCTATTGGTTTCTCCTTACAACTGGGATGTTTCTGCAATATTTTTATTGGATCATATCGTAATCCAGATAGTCTTTCTGGATAAGCCACTCTAATTTTAAAAGGATGTATTCTTATTGATCCATATTCCTTATCGGTCATTCGATAAATATCTTCAAAAACGATAGGCTCAATAAAAATATCATTAAATGACTTATCTTGTTTTAATTCATCCTCTGAATACCTGAAAGGAATTGAAAGCATCGATAGATTAAAATTTGAACACTTTTGTGTAGTTGCAATTAAACGAATACATTTTGTCGCATAACACATTGGGCAGTCTTCATCTCCCTGATGATCATTCTTATGTCTTGGTGATATTTTTATGAGTTCATTTTTACAATCATCTAGAATGAGAGACCATGTATTCATACAATTCTTCCAAAAATCATACCCATCCTTAAGTGTGTGTATCTTATCGATAAAACATTTATCTATATTTAAGTAATCAGACATCAAAACTCCTATATATGTTGATTTCACCTTAAAGGATTTGAGGCCGTCAAAAAGACTCTTTTTTATATAAGTAACTGAATATAAAATACTTATATAATTAATTTAAAGGTCATAGCTTGATTGTTCGATATCCACTTCCGATAAGAGGGTATTTTTGCATAAATGGAGCTATCTTCCGGTGGCATATATGCATGTCTTAGCCACTCATCGACGCCCCAAGTGAAGAGAGCAAAAACAATGAATTGATGTCATTTACAAGAAAATCACCCTTGCTTGAAGGCACATTAACCTCCTCGTTCAATACGATTTAACCCATGAAACATACAATCGGGTAGTCGAATTTTATACGTTAAAAATTAGATCGCCGAGGGTCGATAAAATAACGGACGTAAAAATGCAAAAAACTCAGGTTTTATTGGAAAAAACATGGAGTCCTGCCGGAAGATAGCTCCCTTTATGCAGAAATACCCAATTTTATTATTTTCATAAGCGGCATTATCAGAAGTCATAAATTTAAATAGCTGCCTGTTTTACATCTCTATCATTATTAACTATAATATAATATTTTTAATATAAGTACTTGTAGATATAATACTTTTAATTACACTTTCACATGCAAACCCCGAAAGGGGGGTCTAAGACCAGACTAGAGGGCACTTTAGTCACGAAAGGGACTATCTTTAAGCGCTTAAGATGGTTCCTTTTTTATGAGTATTTAAAATTTAATTACTTAATTCTATTTTTTAATGATCATTAATAACTGTCCTTTTTCACGACCATAATTCCAGATTCCTCCTAGGTCACCATTGAAATCTAAGGACATAAAATATTCAATACCAACATAAGCAGAACTTTTGTCTTCGCTAATTTTTTTAATTTCTTTCAACTGTAGAAGAAGGCCATAATCAGTTAGTTTTATTTCCCCTTCAATACTCTTTATGACATTATTCATACCTGGAAAGGTGACAGTACCTGTCGCCTTTAAACCATCGAAATTGACTTTCATAACTGGTTCATGAATCCTCCTTCCTTGTACCATTTTACCTGATATATCTGACATACTAAGTTTTATTTTATTAATAGCCTCGTCAGAAGTGATGTATTTTAATTCTAGAGGTCCACTTTTAGAATATCCATAAACCCAAATAGATTCTTCGATTCCATTTTCACCAACAGTTAAAACATAGCTTGTATTGGTATTTGTTTTTCTTCGCGGCTGATTTAATAATTCCTTTTCAAAAATACTTATTTTAGGAGAATGGAGATAAGAGGCCTTTGATCTTGAAGTAACGCTTTTCGTTGCAAATGAACTTGAGAAATGAATTGATCCAGAAAATTCTTTTTGCTCTTCTTCATCTTTATTTAGTTTTAAAGAGAAGTATTCGTTGTTTTCTCCAAATTTAAATTTCCCAAGATAAAAACCTTTATCACAGTTTTCTTTAATACTTTTAGCAACAGAAGATAATATTTCTTTAGACTTGGCTTCTTTTTCTGAGATAATTTTTAATTTTTCTGATACAATTTCCTTATACTCATCAGAATCTATAATTAAGACCTCTTTTCCTTCCTGTGAAAAATCTTTTGGAGATGATTTATATTTAGTAGTGTCATAATCATTTTTATTTGAATCAGGCAATTCCCATTTGAATTCTTTCGAAGTAATTTTTAGAAATGTATCAGTCTTTTTGACTTTTCCTTTTTTAGAAGCTTCACGAACAAAAATATATTCTTTTCCTATCTCACCGAATGGTAAACCCTTTGGATTGTGAGTAGACTCAAGCAAATATAGATCTTCTAACATCTCCATAGTAATACTTACGTTTAAAAACATTTCTGAACCTTCTATTTCCCTTTTATTGATTTTAACATCTCCAATATTTATCCATGGAGGTTTATTTTCTTTTAAATACTTAATTATTATTTCATCATTTGGTCCATTAGGATCAGAGTAAGGTTTAGGCTTTATGACGATAGATGCTTGCTTAAATTCTTCACCTTTTTTTAGTAAAATAATTAGTTTAATTTCTTCCAAACTCATGTCTTCAGATAAAAGTATTGCTCTAGAAGCAATGCTTTGGTCTTTAAATATTAATGATTGAGTGTCATCAAACTGAATTTTTGATTTAAAAAGTCCAGACTCAACTTTTAGTTTTGATTTAAGAAGAGGTTTTCTTCCCTCAAAATATTCTTTGTTTATATCTTGTGGGAAAATATTTTTTATCATTTTTTCCACAGACTCTTTATTTTTATTTAAAGCAGAAAAGTCTATTTCTCGATTCAGTAAAATTGATGTTTCTCCCAAATTATTTGGAAGAGGCATTGATGCTTGTGGGATTTCAATTCCATCTTTTGTTTGAAACTTAATTTCTTTTATTTCTACAGGATCAATAGGATTAATAAGCACGGATTCAAGAGGCTAGTGCGACACGAGGTGAAATAAGGTGGAAGGGTGCATACTCATTCACTGCTAAATACACCTCCCTTTCACAAGGAACGCATTATGAAAAAAGCATACACCCGATTCACAGATGAAGAGCGGATAGATTTATACGCTCTTCGCAAAGAAGGCCTAAGTATGATTGAAATATCGAAAATACTAGGTCGCCATAAATCGAGCCTTTACAAAGAACTTAAAAGAAATACTGGTGGGAAAGGTTATAGACCTAAACAGGCACATGAGCTTGCTAAATTGCGAGCAAAAAGAAATGTTCCTACTAAATGGAATGAAGAGGTAGAGTCTTACACAAGGAAGGCGCTGGAGTTGGATTATTCACCAGCACAAATAAGCGAAACAATGAACTTAGATGATATAACTACGGTTTCCCATGAAAGAATTTACCAGTTCATATATGAGGACATGGAAAATGGTGGAGAATTATATAAACATTTGAGGGTAAGAGGCACAAAGAAACAGAAAAAGAGATATGGTAAGAATGACTATAGAGGTCAGATTCCAAATAGAATTGATATAGATGAACGTCCTCAAAGTGTTGAATATAGAAAGCGAATTGGTGACTGGGAGGCTGATTTGGTTAGTGGTGCACATCATAAAGGATTTCTGGTCACTCTAGTTGATAGGAAATCCCGTTACGTTCTTATAGGTCATGTCGTAAATAAAACATCGGAACTTGTAACCTCTGAGATAATTAGGCTTTTTAAGGAAAGTAATCTTCCAGTTAAAACCGTCACATACGATAATGGCCGTGAGTTTAACGGGCATGAACTCGTGGCTGAAGCCTTTGACTGTAAGACATACTTTGCAAAACCGTATCATTCGTGGGAAAGAGGCACAAATGAAAATACAAATGGATTAATTCGTCAGTATTTCCCTAAAGGCATTGATTTAAGAAATGTTTTAGAGATTGACCTGGATCATGCAATGAATAGAATAAATAACAGACCTAAAAAGGTCCTTAGTTTTAAGTCACCAAAAATGGTTGCTTATGGAACACCTCGTGTCGCACTAGCCTCTTGAATCCGCCATTACTTAAAAGACCACCCAGCAACAGAAACCATCATTTTAGATGGGCAACTGGAGTTATCTTTTTTAAACTCTTTAATTAGTGAACTATTAACAAGCTACCCACATTTAAATAT
>Ga0209119_1001117_pt1 | contig 26970 bp, 31 predicted proteins | sample COG_03_FD_184747 | JGI IMG/M metagenome (GOLD analysis project Ga0209119, IMG submission 184747) | Pelagic Microbial community sample from North Sea - COGITO 998_met_03 (SPAdes) (version 2) | ecosystem: Environmental > Aquatic > Marine > Neritic zone/Coastal water | place: Helgoland, sampling...
AAGCTGCAATTTTAAATATTAAATTAAATCATTTGGATAGTTATTCTTTTTCAAGAAATAAAATGGCTAAAAATTATGATGAAAATTTCTCAGAAATTCCAGAATTATCGGTACCAAAAAGACAATACAATTCAACACATGTATTTCATCAATATACATTAAAGATTGTACCCGAATTAAGAAATTCTCTGATTGATTTTTTAAAGGAAAATAATATTCCTGTGATGATTTATTATCCAGTTCCACTTTATAAACAAGAAGCATTTAGCAGCTATGTAAATGGTGATTTTAGGATAGAAAATGTGGAACAATTGTGTAATACTGTTTTTTCATTACCTATTCATACTGAAATTGAAAATTCATCCCAAGAATTCATTATTCAAAAAGTAAAAGAGTTTTTTAATAAAATATAAAATGAATCCAAAAAATTATTTCGTTCATGAAAGCTCCTATGTTGATGAACCTTGTCAAATAGGAAAAGGAACCAAGATATGGCACTTTTCTCATATTATGAAAAATTCAGTAATTGGAGAAAATTGTAATATTGGTCAAAATGTTGTGGTTTCACCAGATGTTCAATTAGGAAATAATGTTAAAATTCAGAACAACGTATCGGTGTATACTGGAGTAGTTTGTGAAGATGACGTGTTTTTGGGTCCCTCAATGGTCTTCACAAATGTAATAAACCCACGAAGTGGTGTTATTCGAAAAGAGGAGTACATGAAGACTGTTGTTAAAAAGGGGGCATCTATTGGTGCTAATGCAACGATCGTATGTGGTAATAATATTGGGAAATATGCATTTATTGGGGCTGGAGCAGTAGTCACAAAAGAAGTTCCAGATTATGCATTAATGGTAGGTAATCCGTCAAAAAATATTGGATGGATGAGTGAGTTTGGAGAGCGATTAAATTTTGATAGCACAGGAATAGCAATTTGTGATAATACAGGTTTAAAATATAAGTTAATTAATAATTTAGTACATAAAATAGATGAATAAAAATTTCGCACTGATTGGTGCAGCGGGATATATAGCTCCAAGACATTTACAAGCAATAAAAGATACAAACAATAATTTAGTGGCAGCACTAGACCGCTTTGACAGTGTAGGCGTCATGGATAGTTATTTTCCTGAGGCAGATTTTTTCACTGAGCCTGAAATTTTTGACAGACATATTGAAAAATTAAAATTTGATCAAAACATAAAATTAGATTATGTAAGTATTTGTACACCAAATTATTTACATGATTCACATATTAGAATGGCGCTCCGTAGAGGAGCAGATGCTATCTGTGAAAAGCCACTAGTTTTAAATCCTTGGAATCTAGATGCACTTCAAAATATGGAAAAAGAGTCTGGACAAAGAGTTTGGAATATTCTTCAACTAAGATTACATAAAAGTATTATTGAATTAAAAGCAAAGGTTGATGCAGCACCAAAAGATAAAATTTTTGATATAGATCTTACTTATTTAACCTCTAGAGGGAATTGGTATTATACATCTTGGAAAGGAGATTTTGATAAATCAGGAGGTATTGCTACTAATATTGGGGTTCATTTTTATGATATGCTTTCATGGATTTTTGGGGATGTAAAAAAGAATGATGTTCATGTACAATCTCATGACAGAGCCTCTGGATATTTAGAATTTGAAAGAGCCAGAGTTCGCTGGTTTCTTTCAATTAATTACGATTTAATTCCAGAAGAAATAAAACTTAAGGGACAGAGAACTTACAGGTCAATCACGATTGAGGGTGAGGAGCTTGAGTTTAGTGGAGGTTTTACCGATTTACACACTAAGGTTTATAAAGGTGTAATTCATGGAGATGGTTATGGTCTAGAGGATGCCAAACAATCGATAGAAATTGTTCATGACATTAGAAATGCAGAACCAATTGGATTAAAAGGTGATTATCATCCTCTAGCAAAAGAAAGAATTATTAATCACCCATTTTTAAGAAAGAAATAATTATTAAAAGTGAAATATAAAAAAAAATTATTAATTTCGATGGTGTTATTAGCGACACAAACACTCTAAAAGAAAAAAATATTAAAGAGGCTTATAAGTATGCTTTTGAGTAAGAAATAAACAATTGTATTTTAAATAATTAACAATGAAAAACGACGAAAATGTAAAAAATGTTCTCCTTGACGATGGAGTTCAAAAATCAGTATTAACACGAAATCATAAGTTTGAGAATATAGAAACTACAAATATTGATTTTTTAGAAAATGAATTAAATTTTAAAAAGGGTGAGTCATGGGCTGTTAGAGTTATTTATAATGATTTATTTGGAGGGGTGATAATAAAACAAAATCCTGGTGAAGGAAACAGAAGACATTATCACCCTGATGCAGACGAATGTTGGGTAGTTTTAGAAGGCTCTTATGAGTGGGAAATTGACGGAAACACTAAAATAGTTTCACAAGGTGATATAGTTTTAGTAAAAGCCAATACTTGGCATAAAATCACCGCTGTTGGGAACTCTCCAGCAGCAAGATTAGCAATTACAAGACCAGATGTAAATCACGTTTATGAAGATTAGTTTTTTAAATAAAAAAGTTTTGGTTGTAGGTTCCTCAAAAGGAATTGGCAAAGGAGTTGTTGATGCATTTGATAAACTCGGAGCAACTATATATAAAATATCAAGAAGTAATGGAGTTGATATTTCAGATAAGAATAGTATAGACGTTTTTTTTGATGCATTAACAGAAATTGATTTTTTAATTAATGTAGCTGGAATCAATCATTGTAAAAAAATAGAAGACATTGAATTTGATGAATGGGACTCTGTTTTAAATACAAATCTGCGATCTTTTTATTATATAATTAAAAAAAGCATACCATTAATGAAGCCAGGGAGTAAGATTGTAAATGTTTCTTCAATAGCAGGTAGAAATAAAAGTATTGTTAGTGGCGTTCACTATACTTCTAGTAAGGCTGGTATTATTGGATTAACAAGACAACTTGCACATGAACTTGGACCAAAAGGAATAAATGTTAATTGTACTTGTCCATCTCAAACTCTTACTCCTATGTTAGAACAATCAATGAATAATGATCAGTTACTAAAGTTGACTAAAACTATCCCTTTAGGTAGGTTAGCCACAATACAAGATCAGGTTGGTCCCATCGTGTTTTTGTGTTCAGAACTTTCAAGTTATATGAATGGGGCAATATTAGACATTAACGGAGGGCAATTATGAGTTTAAAAAAAGGTAAGATGACAGCTGTTGTTGCTGTTAGAGCAGGATCTCAAAGGATTAAAAATAAAAATATTACACCTTTTTCTGATACAAACTTATTGGAACTAAAATTACAATTGTTAATTAAAGTAAAAAATATTGATGAAATAATAGTCAACTCAGATTCTGATGCTATGCTTAAAATAGCTGAAAAGTATAACGTTAAAGCTCAAAAAAGAGAAGCATATTTTGCAAGTTCTGAAGCGACAAACTCAGACTTTCATAAGCACATTGGTGAGGTTACGAATTCAGATTTTATATTTTTAGCACCTGTATGCTCCCCTTTTATAAGCGTTAAAAGACATGAGGAGGCAATAGATTTATTTTTGAATTCTGACTGTGATAGTTTGACTTCCTGTGAGCTAGTTAAAGGACATTTGTGGTTAGACGGTAAACCTATTAATTATTCTCTTGAAAATGTACCAAATAGTCAGGATTTACCAGATATTAAAAAATTGAATTATGGTATTTCTATCACAGAAAAAAAATCAATGATAAAAAGAAAAAGTGTAGTTGGGTTAAATCCTAAATTTATCATTATCGATGAGATTGAATCTACCGATATAGACGATCCCGTTACATTTAAAACTGCTGAAGTTTTGTACGAAAATTTAAATTTAAATTTATTGTAAATGAGAAATACAAAAGTATTAGTTTTTGGTGGGTTTGGATTTTTAGGACATTATTTAGTTCATGAATTATTAAATAGAGATTACGAGGTAACTGTTGCAGATATCAATAAAAACGAAAAATTGGAGAGTAAAATCGCATTTATTGAATGTGATATTAATAGTATAGAAAATGTTGAAAATGTTTTTAAAAATAAACAATTTGATGTTGTATATAATTTAGCTGGTTTTTCAAATTTAGATACAGCTATAAAGTATCCATTAAAAACAATGCAGTTAAACGTAATAGGAAATATACATATTCTTGAACAGTGTGTAAAAAATAATATTTCTAGATTTGTTTATGCAAGTAGCGCTTATGCAATGAGTAATAAAGGCTCTTTTTACGGAATAAGTAAATTAGCATCTGAGAAAATTGTTGAGGAGTACTTGAAGAAATATAGTTTACCTTTTACAATATTAAGGTATGGTTCAGTTTATTCTGAAAGATCATATGACAATAACTATATATATAATTTAGTTAAATCAGCAGTTTTAGAAGGTGAAATTAATCATGATGGAGATGGAAATGAATTGAGAGAGTATATTCATGCAGCAGATGCTTCCAAACTCTCTGTAGATGTCATAGAATCAGAAGATTTTAAAAATCTTCACGTTATTCTTACAGGAAATGAACGCATGAAACGCTCTGATTTATTTAATATGGTTAAAGAAATATTAAATGACAAGATAGAGATAAATTATAAAAATGATGGTTACCATAACCATTATAGTTTCACGCCTTATTCTTTTGAACCATCAGTATCTAGGAGGCTTTCAGCAAATCCTCATATTGATATGGGACAAGGTTTATTAGAATGCGTAAGATCTGTTTATAAAAATGAAAAATAATTTTAAGCAAAAGATATTAAAAGAAAAAGAATTTGATTCATTTTCAGCAGAGTTTTTATACAATACTTTAAAAACACTATCTGAAAATAAAAAGAATATATCAGTTGCTTTATCGGGAGGTTCAACGCCGTTACCTATTTTAAGTATTCTTAAAGAATATAAACTTAATTGGAAATATTTTAATTTTTTTATGGTAGATGAAAGGAATGTTTCTATCTCAAGTTCTTCAAGTAACTTTGGAAATATTGAAAAAGTATTTTTAAGAAATGTAAATTCCTCTAGTCATTCTATGATAAATGACAACTGTTCCATTGAGGAGTGTGCCATTAATTATGAAAAATTACTTTATTCAAAAATTCCTTTAGGAGAAAATAACTTACCTTCTTTTGATTTAATTCTATTAGGTATAGGCGATGATGGTCATACGGCCTCACTATTTCCAGAGACAAAAGGATTAAATGAAAGTAAAAAAGTTGTAATTAAAAATAGCGTCCCTCAACTAAATACAGAGAGAATTACTTTAACCTACCCAGTAATTTTAAATACTTCAAAAATTATAATATTGGCCAAAGGAGCAGCCAAAGATAAAATATTAAAAGATATAAAAATGGGCAAAGGAGATCACTATCCTATTACTCGTATTATTAATTCAAATATTGATACAACTTGTATTTTAGGAATAAACTAACATGAATATTAAGAATATTTTTTTTGATTTTGATGGAGTAATAGCAGAATCTGTAAGTGCTAAAACTGATGCTTTTGAAGAAATGTATCTTCCATATGGTAAAGATATTGCTACTAAAGTAGTTGAATATCATAAATTACACGGGGGGGTTTCTAGGTATGAAAAGTTTAAATATTTTCATAAAGAATTTTTAAATGAATTAATTAATCAGGAGAAAATTGATGAATTGGCCATTCAATTTTCAAATATAGTTTTAGATAAAGTAATTAATTCTGACGAGGTTTCAGGTGCAAATTACTTTATAGAAAAATACCATACAAAGTTTCAATTCTGGGTTATAACAGGAACGCCAACCACAGAGATTGAGTTGATTGCCGAAAAAAGAAAATTAACCAGTTTTTTTATTGGATTGCACGGCTCTCCAAAAAACAAGAGGTATTGGACAGAAAATTTGATTAAAAAACACAACTTAAAGCGAGATGAAATCATTTTTTTAGGAGACGCAACTACTGATATGGATGCTGCTAATTTTTCAAAAACTCATTTTGCCTTGAGAGAAAATGAAGAAAACAAAGAAATCTTTAAAGACTATAAAGGTCACAGGTTTAATGATTTTTATCAATTAGAAAAAATTTTAAATATTACATAAATGAAAATTTTATTGACTACTACTTCCTTTCAAGATACTCCGGGAAAACATCACGATTTATTAAATTCTCAAAATTGGGATATTGATTACTTAAGAGGGCCAGTAGATGAAAGTGTTTTATTACCAATTATTCATAAATATGATGGAGTTATTTGTGGTGATGACGAATATACCAGAGAAGTCATAAAGGCGGGTAAAAAAGGGAAATTGAAAGTGCTATCGAAGTATGGAGTAGGTTTAGATAGAATTGATCTTGAGGCAGCAAAAGAATTTGGTATTGGAGTTACCAATGTACCTGGAATAAATCAAGTATCTGTTTCAGAACATGTACTCGCATTATTATTTACATTTTCTAAAAATATACATCTTCAATATAATTCAGTACAAGCAGGTAGTTGGAAAAGAGGGATTGGATCTGAGATACAAGGTAAAACTTTGGGTATAGTTGGGCTTGGAGCTGTTGGTAAGGAACTAGGAAAAAAAGCTGGTGCTCTAGGAATGAAAGTTATGGCCTATGACATATTTAAAGATCAAGAATTTTTAGATAAAAATTCAGAGATAAATTTCACTACAGAAATAGATGATATTTACAGTAAATGTGATGTTATCAGTCTTCATCTTCCTCATACTAAGCAAACAGATAAATTAATAAATAACATTGTTATAACTACAAAGCTTAAGAAACAACCAATCATTATTAATACTGCTAGAGGAAAGCTTATAGACCCAGTAGCAGTAATTTACGGGATTAAGAACAAATTAATTAAAGGCTATTTATCTGATGTATTGGAGACTGAGCCTATTTTAGAAAATGAAATTTTATTAGGAATAGAAAATATAATTATTACTCCTCATGTTGGTTCAAGAACTTTTGAAAATGTTCAAAATCAAGGCGAAATAGCAATTGAAAACTTAAAAAGATTATTATAAGAAATGAATGAAGTTAATAATCCTATGATTAAAAAAACGGTGATTAATAATGCTTTTTGGATGATTTTTCAACAATTGTTTAAATATGCAATATCTTTTTTTGTAGGAGTTTTTATTGTTAGATATTTAGCTCCTGAAAGATTTGGGGTTCTAACTTTTATTTTAACAGTAGTTACTCTTTTTAATCCATTTATTTTTTTGGGATCTTCGTCAATTTTACCACGAGAAATAACTACAAATGGAGAAAAAAATTATTTAACTTCTTTTGTAAAGTTGTCTTACATAATAGCTATTCCATTAGTATTTGTTATATCAACAATTGTATTATTATCTAACTACTCATATTCACTATATCTAATTATATATAGTTTTAGTTTATTGTTTACGCCTTTACAAATTATAAATTATTATAATAATTCTATACATCAATCTAAAAAAACTACTAAAGCTTATTTATATTCAAATATAATATCAGTTATAATTAAGTTAGTAATTGTTTATTTCGATTTGGGTTTATTTCCTTTACTAATAGCATATTTAATTGATGGGATTTTATTTGGAATATTTTTATTATTAGGATCAAAATTTAATGTTTATGAAATATTTAATGCTAAAATAAAAGATATAAAGCAATTAAAAAACAGTATAGTTTATAACGTAGTCATATCATTTTCATTTATACTATATACTAGAATAGATCAATTAATGATTAAAATGATTTTAGGTGATTTTGATTTAGGAGTTTATGGGTCTGTTGTTAAAATTTATGATGCTTATGTGATGATTGGTTTTACACTTACACTTTCATTGATTTCATATTTAACAAAACATAAAAAAATGAATTTAATCATAAATAAAATATATAAGTATTTGTATTTATTATTTATTCCTGTAAGTATTATTCTTTATTTTTTATCAGATATTATTACCAACACGTTGTATGGAGAAATTTATTCTGGTGGAAGTTTTAGTCTGAAAATACTATTTATTTCAGCCTTTTTTGCGATAATGACTTCATTAAACAATAAATTATTAATTATTAATAACCTTGAAAAAATTATTTTGAAAAGAGTTATTTTTTCTCTTTTTATTAATGTGGTGCTTAATTTTATTCTGATTAATAAGTTTGGAATAGATGGTGCAGCTTTTTCTACCTTATTCATAACCATTTTTTCAGCAATTATTTATGATTTAATTGACAAAAAATCCTTCTTCTTAAATAAATATAAACTTTTGAAGAATGATTGATTGGGAAAAAGCTAATAAGATTTTATCCATCTTAGATTCAGATATGAAAAAGGTAATGTATTATGATATTTTATATTTATGTGATGGAAGGAAATTAAATGTTCATAGAAAAGTTTTAAAGTGGTTATTTAATTTTGATTTTACCGATTTAAAAAATTCTATCTTAAACAATAAATTAATTGTTACTTTTCCATACAGCAGAAAAGATCATCGTGTTTTTTTGGATTCAATTATTAAGGATTTAAATCATGTTTTAATAACTGATTTTAGATTAAAATTTAATTTAAATTTATTTATAACATTAAAACATCTCTTTGAATCCTTCTTTTTGATAAGTAAACTTAAACTTAATTTTAAAGAATTTTTATTTATTTGGTCTAATTATATTTTTTATAAAAATTCAATGCATGAACTAAAGTCATTAGAATTTGGAAGTGAATCTATAAAATACTTATCATTTAATAGTTCTGTTAGTTTAGAAGCTTTAATTTGTGTTTGTTTTAATGAAAAAGATAATATAACAACTTACTCATTAACTCATGGTCAAACGTACATAAAATGGAAGACCTATAACCCAATTGATATCATTAATGCTATTAATATTTGTTCAGACTTTATTATTGTTTGGGGTGAAAATCAAAAGCAAGACTTGAATAAAAACTACAATTTTAATTTAGAAAATATACTTATAGGAGGTAATCCGAAATATTCAAATTTTATAATAAAAAAAGCGGTTAAGAACTCTAAGAAAGTTCTTGTTTTATTGCCAAGAAGAGAATATTTAAAAGGTAGTTTAAGCTTGTTGAATTTACTTATGGAAAATAATATAGATATGATTATTAAACTTCATCCTATTTCCAATATATCAGATTTTTCAAAGTACTCCTCATTTATTATTACTAATAATAATATAAAAGAAATTATAAATAAAAATGAAATTTCATATTCCATAACTTTTAATTCTTCTATTTATTTTGAATTATGGAGTCTGGGCATTCCATGCTTTAGATATTCTAAGTTTGAAAATGACACTTTCCCCGGATTAAATGATAAATTTGAATCATCTTCTGAGTTAAATCTTTTAATTGAATCATTAGAGGACAGTTTCATTTTTAACAATGATGAAATTATATCAATGCTCAAAAAAAACCTAGGTGTAGGTATTAATAATTATAAAAATATATTACATGTTAAATAACAAAATTATTTTAATTACTGGAGGAACAGGTTCATTTGGTTCAACATTCCTTAGTAAAATTGCAGCTTATAATCCTAAAGAAATTAGAATTCTTTCAAGAGATGAAAAAAAACAAGATGACTTAAGAAAAAAATTCAGTGATACCAGAATTAAGTTTTTTATAGGAGATGTTAGGGATATTAATTCTATTAAATATGCAATTAAGGGGTGTAATTATATTTTTCATGCAGCTGCATTAAAGCAAGTTCCATCTTGTGAATTTTTTCCAATTGAAGCAGTCAAAACAAATGTGAATGGAACTTATAATGTAGTTACAACAGCTATCAGATATAAAGTAGATAAAGTTGTATGCTTAAGTACAGATAAAGCGTGTTATCCTATCAATGCAATGGGTATCTCTAAAGCAATGATGGAGAAAGTAGCTTTAGCTGAATCAAGAAATTCGGATCATACGAAAGTGTGTGTTACTAGATATGGAAATGTTATGGCGTCAAGAGGGTCTGTAATACCTTTATTTATTAATCAAATAAAAAATGAAAAGCCTCTGACCATAACAAGCAGTGAAATGACAAGGTTTTTAATGTCTTTAGATGAGGCTGTAGATTTAGTTTTATATGCTCTTGAAAATGGAAATAATGGAGATTTATTTGTTCAAAAATCACCAGCTTCATCAGTTGGAGATTTAGCAAAGTCATTGATAAAATTATTTAACTCAAAATCTAAAATTAAAAATATTGGTATCAGGCACGGAGAAAAGTTACATGAAACATTATTAACCTCTGAAGAGTTTTCTAAATCTGAAGAGTTTGATAATTATTTTAAAGTTCCTTTAGATAGTCGAGATTTAAACTACAGTATTAAATCTGAAAAAGAGAATGAAATAAAACTAGATAATGATTATAATTCACTTAAAACTAAACAATTAAATGTGGATGAGATAATTAGTAAATTATTAGAGTTAAGTTATATTCAAAATGAAATAAGTTAATAAATGAAAAATATAATAGTTCTTGGTTCTAAAGGAATGCTTGGCCAAATGGTATGTCTTTATTTTAGTAAAAACGGGTATAACATTATCGAGTTTAACTCCAGATTTACTGAAGACAATTCTAATTTATATTTTACAGAGTTAAATAAATTAAAAGACGGTTTTGTTATTAATTGTATTGGTAGAATTAAACAGAAATCCGAAGATGCATTTAATTTATTTTTATCAAATACGATATTTCCATTAGCATTATCTCGAAGTTTAAAAAAAACCCATTTTCTAATTCATCCGAGTACTGATTGTGTGTTTGATGGAAATACAGATTCTGCATATAATTTAAACGCTCTCCACACTGCAAAAGATGTATATGGTTTGTCGAAATCATTAGGTGAAACAGCTGTAAAAAAATCAATTAATTCAATCATAGTTAGAGTTTCGATAATTGGACCAGATAATAATTCAAATAAAGGTTTGTTGTCTTGGTTTTTATCTCAGTCAAAAGGATCTCATCTAAAAGGCTATAGTAATCATTATTGGAATGGAATTACAACTTTGGAATGGTGTAAAATAGTTAATTCAATTATAACTAATGAAAAATTATTTTCTAAATACAAGAAAGAAGGTATTGTTCAATTAGGAACTGCTGAAATTTATTCCAAATTTAAGATGTTAAATATCTTTAATGAAGTTTATAAAACAAATTTTAAAATAACTTCATCTGAAGTAGATTATACTAATAGATGTTTGCAACCAATTATTAAATCAAATTCACTTGAAATTCAAATGAATGAGTTAATAGATTTCTTGGCTTAGACTTATAATATTAAATTCAAAAATACGTGATAAAAGATTCTAATAAATATAACTATCAAAGTTTGATATTTCTTTTGTTGTTGATGTCTGGGTTTTTAAAAGGACTTACATTATTTAATACTGGATATGAAATTGATGTTGTCAAAATTGCGGTAATCATAGCTATTTTCGATATGGTAATACAACTAATCAGAAGAAGAATGCATTTCAGTTATTACTTTGGTTCTCTTTTTTTAAGTATTATATTTTTTTATGCATGGATGATATTTTCGTTATCATATTCTCCATCGGAAGTATATAAGTTTGATAAAATATTTTCTTTTTTGCCAAATATTATATTTTTTTTGTATCCAATTTTTATTAAAAAAATAAATTTTAATTTATTAATAAAGTGGTACACAATTATCTTATTACCATTAGCGATATTGCTGATTTATTTAAAATCAATTACATGGACATCAGATATAGAATCTCCAGAACTATTCATAGGAAATTTATTTGATTATTTATCCCTGGGATTACATTTAGGTATATTATTTTTATTGTTAAATTATTTTAATAAAAATAAATGGATTCAAATAACAGTATTTGCACTTTTGATTGCATCATCTGCAAGAGCTCCTTTATTAATTACAGTTTTTTTGACCTTAATTATAAACTATAAATTTATTTTAAAATTTAAATTTATTAAAACTATTTTTGATATTAAATTAATAGGTTTTGTCGCTGTTTTATTTCTGTTTTTCTCAACACAGATAATTCCGTTTTTTAATAATTCCCTCTTTAGGTTAATTAGTTTATTTAGCTCTAGTGATAGATCATCAAGTTCAAGATTTGACATGTTTGAATTTTCATTTAGTCAACCTTTTGAATCTCTTACAACGTTATTTATGGGAAATGGAATAGGAAGCTTTGGGATTTTTTACATGGGCATTGATCAAAGAGCTTACCCGCACAACATTATTTTAGAAACTTTTTTTGAATTAGGCTTTATTGGTCTATTTTTAGGCTTTCTAATATTTCTTACCGTATTGAAAAAATTTAATATTAAAAAAAATGTTTTTTCAATTTTATTACTGTTTGTTTTTTTAAATGCAATGAAATCTTCAAATCTTACTGATTTATGGATTTTATTTTCTTTTATAGGAGCAAGTTCTATTTCTAATCCTAAATGGCAGACTTAATTAGTATCAAATAAAACATTAATGAAAATTAAATTAAGTATTGTAGTCCCAACTAAGAACAGACATTTTTACTTGGAGTTTTTAGTAAATTATTTTAAATCTATCAATTCAAATGAAATAGAACTAATTATTTATGATAATAGCTCTATTGATTTAAGAAAAAAATTTCTTTCTTTTCTCAGCAGTGTAAAAGATGAAAGAATAAAATATTTTCAAGACAATAAAGAATTGTCTCAAACTGAAAATTGTGATTTAGCTGTATCTAAAGCCTCTGGAGAATATATTTCTCTTCTTGGTGATGACGATATTTTTAGTAAACATATTTTGACTTTTATAGAACAATGGAGTGAGGACCAAATTGAAGCTATTTTACCTGTTAAAGGAACTTATCTTTGGCCTGATGTAAAACCTAGATTATATGGAAATAAACAATCGGGTATGTTTAAATTAGGATTGTTTTCAAATAAAATTGTAAAGACAGAATCAAAAAAGGTTCTTGCAAAAGTAATAAATAGGGGTGGTTCTGAAATTCTAAATTTACCTAGGATCTATCATGGTATTGTAAGTAAGAAAATCTTAAATAAAATATTTGAAGATTGTGGCTCATACTTTCCAGGTCCAAGTCCTGATATTGCAAATGCAGTTGCTATTTGTAAATATGTAAAAAACTATATTATAATTGATACACCATTAATTATTTCAGGACAGTCTATATTAAGTGCTGGTGGACAGGGAGCAGAAGGTAACCATTATGGAGAAATTTCAAAGATAAAACAGTTGCCAAAAAACACAGCAATAGAATGGTCAAAAAAAGTTCCATTCTATTGGTCGGGTAAAACAATTTATGCGGAATCTGTTTTAAAAGCTCTTGAAAAAATGAATATGGGTGAATATTTAGAAAATTTTAATTGTGAATATTTATACGCATCTTGTTTAGTTTTTGATACTAATTATAAACAGCGAATAATTAATTGTGTAAAGGAAAATAATAACAACTTAAATAGATATAAATTGTTATATTATTATTTCTTTATTTGGACTAAAAGGTTGAATTTTCATGTTAAAAATAATTTGAAATTTATAATGCCAGGGTTTTTAGATTCAAATGATAGTGTTTCATATAAAAAAAATATTTTAGATGTAGCACTTCTTAATGATAGTGAAATTGAAAAACATATTATCCAAAAAAACAAATGAAAATAGTCCATATATGCAGTGATTATTCAAATCAAAGTTTATACAAGAATATGATCTTGAGTCTTGAGGGAAATGAAATTCATCAAACTGTATTTGTTCCAACAAGAACTAGTTCAGAAATAAATAAATATAATATTGATAACAAAAACACACAAGTTATATACAAGCATATATTAAAAAAAATTCATAGAATTCTCTTTAATAGAAAAATAAATTTAATTAATTCTGTAATTAAAAGGGAAGTTAATTTAGATAAAATTGAATTGATTCATTCACATTTTTTATTTAGTGATGGTGCAGTAGCATTAAAAATTAAAAAAGAATATAACATTCCGTATGTAGTCACAGTTAGAAATACTGATATAAATATTTTTTTTAAATATTTATATCACTTAAGAATCAAAGGGGAACAAATATTACTAAATTCTGAAAAAATTATTTTCATTACACCTAAATACAAGGATTTACTTTTAAAAAAATATGTTTCTAAAAAACATTATGATATAATATCAAAAAAAATTGAAATCATACCGAATGGATTAGATGATTTTTGGTTAAATAATAAAAATGAAATTGATTTTCTTTCTAAAATTGATAAGATTAAATTATTGTATGTTGGTGATTTTACAGCTAATAAAAACATTAAGTCAATAATAGAGTCAGTTTTGTATTTACATTCAAAAGGAACTTTAATTCATTTAACTATAGTTGGTGGTGGTGGATATAATTCACAAATTACTGAAAATATTTTAAAAAAATGTGATAAGTCTCTAGTTACAGTTCATAAAAGAACTTCTAATAAACAGGAGTTATTAAATTTATATAGAAGTAATAATTTATTTATAATGCCCTCTTTTAAAGAAACATTTGGAATTGTTTATTTAGAAGCTATGTCACAAGGCTTACCAATAATATACTCCCAAAACCAAGGAATAGATGGCTATTTTAAAGATAGAGCACCAGGTTATTCTGTAGATCCATACAGTATCAATGATATAAAAAGTAAAATTTTATTAGCTTTTGATAATTATGAAGAACTGAGTTCAAATGCTTTTTATCAAGTGGATAATTTTTCTTGGAAAGATATTTCAAAAAAATACAATGAATTATATTCTAATTGCATAAATAATAATAAATGATAACAATTATTGATTACGGAGCTGGAAATATAGGGTCGATTCAAAATATGATAAAAAGAATGGGGGGTGAGTGTATAATATCTAATTGTCCAAATGAGATTTCTAATGCAAAAAAATTAATTTTACCAGGAGTTGGTTCTTTTGATCACGGCATGAAGAATCTAAAAAAAAGTAATTTGATTGAAATTTTAAAAAAGAAAGTTATTGAACACAATACACCTATTTTGGGAATTTGTTTGGGAATGCAACTAATGACATTAGGCTCTGAGGAAGGTGATGAACCGGGCCTTGGATTTATTAATGCTAAAGTAAAAAAGTTTCAAACTCAAGATTATAAACTCAAAATTCCTCATATGGGTTGGAATAAAATTACTTTAAGTAAATCTTCTAAATTATTTAATGATCCATTTATTAAAACAAGTGAACAAAAATTTTATTTTGTACATTCCTATTATGTTGAATGCACAAATTCAATTGATGTTTTAGCGACTACAAATTATATCCATGAATTTACATCAGCTTTTGAAAAAAACAATATCATGGGTATGCAATTTCATCCAGAAAAGAGTCATAAATTTGGTATGAAAGTTTTTAAAAATTTTATAAAAATCTAAATGCTACAAAATCGTGTAATTCCAGTTTTATCCTTTAAAGATGAAGGGACGGGTATTATTAAAACTCAAAAATTTAAGAATCCAACTTATTTGGGTGATATATTAAATGCAGTTAAAATTTTTAATGAAAAGGAAGTAGATGAACTTGTTATTTTAGATATTTTTGCAACTAAACAAAATAGAGAACCTAACTTTGAAAGGATCAAAATGGTTGCCACAGAATGTTTTATGCCTCTTTCTTATGGTGGTGGAATAAAGACTTTAAATCATATAGAAAAAGCGTTTAATCAAGGAATAGAAAAGGTAATTATATGTTCTGAAGCAGACAATATAAATTTAATTAAAGAGGCATCAAAAATATACGGTAGTCAGAGCATTGCTGTATGTGTAGATATAAAGAAAAATATTTTTGGAAAATATAGAGCATACAAAAAATCCGGCACTAAGCTAATTAATTCTAGTATCTCTGATTATATTCAATCTTTAATTGTTAATGGTGCGGGTGAAGTTATTTTACATTTTATTAGTAATGATGGCCAAATGACTGGTTATGATTTAGATTTATTAAAAAATATAAGTAAATTAATTGATGTTCCAATAGTTGTCCTTGGGGGAGCTGGAAACCTACAAGATTTTAAATTAGCAGTCGAAAATGGTGCGTCTGCAGTGGCAGCTGGAAGTCTCTTTGTCTTCAAGGGAAAGCATAAAGGAGTTTTAATTAACTACCCTTCCCAAATAATATTAGAAAAATTATTTAAATAATTATATGGAATATAAAATATGTAAAAGGTGTGTTATGGATACATCTGATCCTGAAATAACATTTGATAGAAATGGTATCTGTAAACATTGTCATAGGTATGATGATATTCTAGAAAGCAGAGTTTTTAAAGGAAATATTGCTAAAAATGAGTTAAAAAAAATTGTTTCAAAAATAAAAAAAGTTGGTTTAAAAAAAGATTATGATTGTATAGTTGGAGTGTCAGGAGGTGTAGATAGTACTTATGTTGCCTATCTAGTAAAAGAGTTAGGTTTAAGACCATTAGCAATTCACTTTGACAATGGATGGAACTCAGAGTTAGCCGTTAGTAATATTGAAAAGGTATTAGATAAACTTGATATTGATTTATTTACATATGTTATTGACTGGGACATGTTTAAAGATCTTCAAAAAACCTTTTTAAAAGGATCTACACCCGATGGAGAAGTACCCACTGATCATGCTATTACTGCTTTGTTATTTAAAGAAGCGAGTAAAAGAGGGATTAAATATATTATTAGTGGTATGAATTTTTCCACTGAATCGATGTCAGTTAGAAGATGGTCATATGGTCATTCAGATTGGTTATTCATAAAAGATGTTTATAAGAAAAATGGAGGTGTAACCTCTCTTAAAGGTTATCCTAAATTTTCTCTTCGAAACCTTTTTTTATATACATTTATAAAAAGAATAAAGGTCTTTTCAATTTTAAATTATGTTGATTATGATAAAGAAAAGACAATGGATCTTTTAAAGGAAAAGTTAGATTGGACAAAGTACGAGGGTAAACATTATGAGTCGGTCTACACTAGATTTTATCAGGGATATGTTTTACCAGTAAAATTTAACATTGACAAAAGAATAGGTCACTTATCGGATTTAATTAGATCAGGTCAAATAAATAGAGATGAAGCCTTAAGTCAACTTAAACTACCCTCATATCCATCAAAAGAACTTCTTAATCAAGATTTAGAATTTATGTATAAAAAATTCAATTATTCTAAAAAAGATTTTGAATCAATAATGAAAGCTCCCACAAAATCTTTTTTGGATTATAAAAATTTATCAAGAGTATTAGATCAAATTAAAATTTTCGTAAACTATCTAAGATCAAAAAAATTATACACAAAATAAAAATCAATAAAATATGATGAAAAAAAATATAAGTAGAGTATTAGTTTTAGCTCCTCATACTGATGACGGTGAGTTTGGTTGTGGAGGCACTATTGCAAGATTAATAAAGGAAGGTGTGGAAGTTCATTATGTTGCATTTAGCGCTTGTGAGCAGTCTGTTCTGCCTCAATTTCCTTCAGATATACTAATTACAGAAGTAGGTGAAGCTACAAATGTATTAGGTATAAAAAAAGATAAACTACACCTTTTAAAATATGATGTTAGAACTTTTAACTATAATCGACAAGCAATTTTAGACGATATTATTACTTTTAGAAATAAAATTAATCCAGATTTAGTTTTTATACCATCAGTAAATGATATTCATCAAGATCATTCTACTATTGCTAATGAAGCTATAAGAGCTTTTAAGTTTTGTAACATATTATGTTATGAAATGCCTTGGAATAATTTTAATTTTGCGACTACAAGTTTTATGCTTTTAAGTGAAGAACATATAAATATAAAAATAGAGGCTTTGAAAAAGTATAAGTCTCAAGAGCACAGATCATATGCTAATGAAGAGTTCATTCGCTCTTTAGCTAGTGTTAGAGGTGTGCAGGTAGGTCAAAGATATGCAGAAGTTTTTGAAGTAATAAGATTAATATCATGATAAATATATTGATGACAGGTGCTGGAGCACCAGGTGGACCAGGTATTATAAAGTGCTTAAAAGATGTGCCAAATTCAAAACTTATTGTTGGAGATGCTGATCATAAGGCATCTGGAAAGTTTTTAAATGATTCGTTTGTATTACTTCCTAAAGCTAAGGATGATAATTTTATAAATAAAGTTTTGTCAATTTGTAAAGAGATGAAGATTGATGTGATTTTTCCTTTAGTTACCATGGAACTTTTTAAGTTTTCAAAGAATATAGAAATTTTTAAAAAAAACAATATAAAGGTACTAGTTTCAGATTTCCAGAATTTATCTATTGCCAATAATAAAAGCTCTCTTTATAAACACCTTGAAAAAAAAGGTATTTCAACTCCAATATTCCGAGTTGTAAAAAATTATGAAGAATTTTATAAGGCCAAAGAAGAAATAAAATCTATTACATCTTCGTATTGTTTTAAACCTTCTATTTCGAATGGTAGTAGAGGAGTGAGATTAGTATGTGATGATATAAATGAATTTGACTTATTGTTTAATGAAAAACCTAATTCTCTTTATATATCAGATGAGAAAATTAATAATATTTTAAAAGAAAATTCTTTTCCGGAACTACTTATTGCAGAAATTCTTCCTGGTAATGAATATACAATCGATACTATTGTAGCTAACACAGGTGAACCGATTTTAATTTTACCTAGGATAAGAACAAAAACTAACGGAGGTATTTCTGTTGCTGGTAAATTCGAAAAGCACACTAAAATTATTGATTATTGTTATAAAATTATTAAATCACTAAAACTTGTAGGACCGATAGGAATTCAAGTTAAAGAAGATAAATATGGAGATTTTAAAATTTTAGAGATTAACCCAAGAATTCAAGGAACGAGTGTTGCTGCTCTTGGAGCTGGAGTAAATCTACCTAGACTAGCACTAGAATCATTTTTGAATATAGAGTATACTATTCCTGAAATTAAATGGGACACGGAATTTATAAGATACTATGATGAATTATTTTTCTAAATATAAACTGATAGTATTTGATTTAGACAATACACTTATATCAGAGAAAGAGTATCTATTTAAGGCATATGAAGATATATCTTACTTTATAGAAAAGAAATGCTTTATAGATAGAATAAAAATTGAAAATTACTTAAAAAATGAATTTATCAAAAATGGAAGATCAAAATTATTTGATAATATGTTTAGTGATTTTAATATTAATGATGTTGAAATGACATCAATTCTAAATATACTTAGAACGGTTAAACCTCGAAAAAAAATTAGTTTAATAGAAAATATGAAACTAATTCTAGAAATTTTAATAACTAATGAAATCCCATATGTAATATTTACAAATGGAAACGTTGATCAACAAAAAAATAAAGTAGCAAATATTCAATGGGAAGGATTACAGACAGAAGTTATATATGCAAATGAGATAAACCCTAAGCCAGATGCTATTAGTTTCTCTAAATATTTAGTAAAAACTAAAATAAAAATAAATAAACATGAAATATTAATGATTGGTGATAGTAATGTAGATCAATTATTTGCTAAAAACTTTGGTTGTGATTTTAAGCACGTTTCATATTTTACAAGAAAAGATATGTAATAAAATTTTTAAATTAATATTATGAATGAGTTTCTAAATAAATGCTAAAAATTATAAAATGAGCCTTGTGTCAATAGTAATTCCTTGTCGAAATGAAGTTAAATATATTTCAAATCTTTTAAATTCAATTAGAAATAGTGACTACCCTCAATTATTAATTGAAATATTAGTGGTTGATGGTATGAGTAATGATGGTACCAGGGACTTAATAATCAATGATTTTATAACAAATTCTAATAATATAAAATTATTAGATAACATAAAGCAAAAAACACCATTTGCATTCAATTTAGGAATTAAAAGTTCACAAGGAGAGTATATAATAATTTTAGGAGCTCGACATGTAATATCAAAAAATTATATTTCTCAAGCTATTGAGACATTAAAAGTTAATAAAGAGATTGGGTGTATAGGCGGAGTTGTAAATAACGTATTTGAAAATAAGACTAGTGAAATTATAAGTTTAGCCATGTCTTCTCCATTTGGAATTGGTTTTTCTAATTTTAGATCTATTAAAAAAGATTCTTATGTTGACTCAATAGGTTCACCATGTTTTAGAATCGATATTTTCAAAGAAATAGGTTATTTTGATGAGAGACTAACTAGAAACCAAGATGATGACTTTAGTTTTAGAATAATCAAAGCGGGTTATAAAATTTTATTAAAAGCAAATATTTCTGTTCAGTATAATGTAAGAGCAAGTTTTAAAAAATTGTATACACAATATAAACAATATGGGTATTGGAAAGTTTTTGTTAATAAAAAACATAAATCAGTCACAACATTAAGGCAATTATTTCCAATGCTATTTTTGATGTCAATTTTTGTACTACCTTTTATCAGTTTTATATTCCCTTTGGCAGCTATTGTTTTATTTCTTGAAATTACTATCTATTTCCTAATAAGTTTCTTTTTTTCTTTAAAATCTTTAAAACATTCAAATTTTGGATTAAATAATTTGCTTTTATATATGTATACATGTTTAATTTTGCATGTAAGTTATGGTCATGGATATATTGAAGGGATTTTTGATTTTTTAATTATAAATAGATCACCTAAAACTAATCATGAAAAACTATCTAGATAATCATATGAAAATACCATTTTGCCTTCCGCTAATAAATAATGATGTTGAGAAAGAGGTTCTATCTTGCTTAAATGAAACAGGCTGGCTTACAACAGGGCCTAAAGTTAAATTATTAGAAGATGAAATAACTGAATTATGCCAAACGAGTTCAACGATATGTGTAAATTCCTGGACTTCTGGAATGCTACTTTTAATAAGGTGGTTAGACCTAGATGAAGATGATGAGATTATAGTGCCTACTTACACATATGCAGCTTCAGCATTTTCAGTAATTAATTCTCGCGTTAAATGTGTTTTTGTTGATGTTAACAGTGATTTTACAATCAATATTGATGAAGTCGAAAAAGCTATCACTAAAAAGACAAAAGCAATTATGCCTGTAGATTTAGGCGGACTTCCTGCTGATTACCTAGCACTTAATAGCCTTCTAACTAAAGAAAGTATTAAAAGTAAATTCATTCCTAAAACAGATTTTCAAACAAAAATAGGTAGGCCTATTGTCATTTCAGATGCAGCACATTCAATAGGTTCTTTAATAAATGGAATTCCAACACCTCTTTTTTCAGATTTCAGCGTTTTTTCTTTTCATTCAGTTAAAAACATCACTACTGGCGAGGGTGGTGCAATAACTTTTAAAATATTTAATGAAGAACAAGATGAATTAATACTTAAAGAATTAAGATTATTATCTTTGAATGGTCAAAATAAAACAGCCTTTGAGAAAAATTCAATAGGTGGCTGGAAATATGATATTACAACCAACGGATTGAAAGTAAATATGCCAGATATTAATGCTGCAATTGGATTGGCTCAAATCAAAAAATATAAAAATATTTTATTACCAGAAAGAGAGCAAATATTTTTAAAATACAATTCAATTTTATCTCAACATTCATGGGCTATATTGCCACCCTTTACTTTTAATAATAGAAAATCATCATGTCATTTATATCAATTACGGATTGAAAGTTTTCAAGAACAGCAAAGAGATGAATTGATAAGTAAATTAGCTTCTATAGACATAGGTGTTAATGTTCATTATATTCCACTTCCAATGCTATCGTATTTTAAAAGTATTGGATTAGATATTAAAGATTTTCCATCTTCCTACAACCTTTATAAGAATGAAATCTCTTTGCCAATATATAATGATCTCTCTGTTGAAAGTGTTGAATACGTTTGTGAAAAGTTAGTTGAAATTGTTAATGAAATAATCAAATAAATGAATACTAGTAAATTACTTTCTACGAGGGTTCGTAATATTAAAATAAATCCTTTTTTAGAAGATCTAATAGCACAAAATAATTTTTTACATTCTCAAATTAATGATAAAAAAATTCTCATAATTGGAGGCGCAGGGACCATTGGATCTAGCTATATAAAACAAATTTTAAAATACAAACCTTCAAAAATTACCGTAGTCGATGTTAATGAGAATGGTTTAACTGAATTAACTAGAGATCTTCGAAGTTCTAACTTATTAGATTATAACCCTGCATACATAACCTATCCGGTAAATTTATTGAGTACCACATTTGATAAAATATTTAATTCAGATACTTGGGATATCGTTTCAAATTTTTCAGCTCATAAACATGTTCGTTCAGAAAAAGATAATATTTCTGTTGAGGCTCTAATTAAAAACAATGTTTTTGGGGCTATCAAACTTTTAAATCTCTGTGAAGGAAATCCACCAAATTACTTTTTTAGTGTATCTACTGATAAAGCTGCGAATCCAGTAAATATTATGGGAGCTTCAAAGAGTTTAATGGAAAAATTAATTCTTTCTAAGAAAAATAATTTTAGAGTATCAACTGCTAGATTTGCCAATGTTGCTTTTTCCAATGGTAGTCTATTAGATGGCTTCATATATAGACTAAATAAAAAACAACCGTTGTCTTGTCCAGAAGACATTAAACGTTTTTTTGTGACTCCAGAACAATCTGGCCAGATATGTTTATTAGCTACCTTTTTGGGGGAGTCAGGAAATATTTTCTTTCCTAAACTAGATTTCCATAAAGATCAAATCTACTTTAAGGAAATTGCATTAGATTTTTTAAATGAGAATGGATTTGAACCTGAATTAGCTAAGTCAGAAAAAGATGCTAAAGAATTTGATTTTGTTAAGTATCCTACAAAATATCCAATCTATTTTTTTAAAACAGATACCTCTGGAGAAAAAACATACGAGGAGTTCTATACAGAAGAGGAAGACTATAATATAAAAAAATATGATTCACTAGGATTCATCAACACTCCAGAAGTTAAAATATCATTTGAAGGAGTAGAAGCTGATTTTGAAGCTGTTTTTAATGATTTAAATTCAGTGAAATTAGATATCGTAAAAGTTATTAATAAATATGTTCCAGATTTCATGCACATAGAAACTGGTAAACATCTAGATCAAAAAATGTAAGTTATGCCAAGAATTATTGATGTATTATTAGCACTTTTAGCACTTTTAGTTTTATTGCCACTTTCTATACCAATAGTTGTTATTCTACTTTTAACAGGGGAGCATAAGGTGTTTTATTTGCAAACCAGAGTAGGCTATAAGAACAAAAGTTTTAAAATAATAAAATTTGCAACTATGCTCTCAAATAGCGCAAATATCGGGTCTGGTAGTTTAACTCTGAAAAATGATCCAAGAGTTTTACCTTTTGGTTCCTTTTTGCGAAAGACCAAAATAAATGAATTGCCTCAAATACTAAATATTATAATTGGTGATTTATCTATTGTTGGACCAAGACCACAAATGCAAGTTGACTTTGAAAAGTATTCAGATACGGTTCAGAAAAACATATATAATGTTAGACCAGGTTTAACCGGGATAGGGTCGATTATTTTTAGAGATGAAGAATCCCTAATCTCACTTGCTGCTGAAAATGAAAATCCACATAATTTCTATAAAAGAGTAATAGCCCCCTATAAAGGCGAATTAGAGATATGGTATCATTCACATCGTTCTGTATTTTTAGACTCTCAATTAATCTTTTTAACGGCTTGGGCTATAGTTTATCCAGAAACAAGACTCTACGAAAAATGGTTTAAAGATCTGCCAAAAAGAAAATTTTAATAAACATGCCATTCGATCCAAATTCAACAAAGAAAGCAGGTAAGAAATCTAAAAGGGGGCCTGCAAAAAAAGAGGGGCCTTCCATCAAGGAAAAGATGGAAATGCTCTATGAAAAAGTGTTGGATGATTTGCTCATAAACCAAGACAAGCTTACAAAAACAGATGTAAGAATGGTAACTATTAGTTTGGTTACCATTTTTTTTCTATATTGTCAAAATAATTTAATATTAAAAAAAAAATGTATAAAAATATTTTAGTCACAGGTGGGTGCGGATTCATAGGAAGAAATTTAGTTGATAAACTAAAAAAGTTAGGACATAAAGTTATAGTATGTGATATAAATCCTCAAAGTCCTGATTATGTTTGTGATATATCCCGTTACGAAGATTTATTAAAAGTTACTGAAGAGATTGACATAATTTACCACCTAGGGGCACAGTCGTATGGCTATAGATCTCTTATAGAACCTGAGTTAGATCTAGATTGGAATGCTAAAGGGACCTTAAATGTTTGTAGATTTGCTAAAGAACGTAAGGTAAAGAAAATAGTATATACTTCTACAATGGCAGTATACGGTGAAGGCGATTGGTTAAAAGAAACTGATAATTTAAATCCATTATCTAACTATGCTTTATCTAAACTGTATGGCGAGACCTGTGTAAAGCAATTTTCACAATTTGGTATAGATTATACAGTATTTAGAATCTTTCCAACTTACGGACCGGGACAGAACTTAACTAACGGTAGACAAGGAATAGCAGCAGTTTTTGTTCAACAAGTTGTTCGGGGGAGTAAAATCGATGTTACAGGCCCGCTTGATAGGTACAGAGATATAACCTATATAGACGATAACATCAATGCTTTAATATTAGGTATGGATACCAGAACATCAAAAGAGACTTACAACATTTGTAATAATAAAAAAACTTATGTTAAAGATATAATAAATAAATTTATAGAATATAGTGGTAGAGATAATTTTCAAGTAAAGAATATCGGCAGTGAAGATGGTGATCAAATGGGTATTACAGGTGATAATACTAAACTAAAAAAATTAGGCTGGAGCCCAAAAGTAAATATTAATAAAGGTTTACAGAAATTTTACAACTATGCAGAAGAAACAGTAAATAGAAGTAAAAAACTATTATAAAAATAGTGGATCGATTACTTAAAAGAGAAGTGGGTACAACAGAAAAGCTCATAATATATGTTACTGACCGTCCTGGTCATGATTTTCGATATGCAATTGATTCTAGTAAAATAAAGAACTAGGGTGGAAGCCTAGCTTGCAATTTGAAGAGGGAATTGAAAAAACAGTTGCTTGGTATCTAAATAACAAAAGAATGGCTAGAAAGGATTATCTCTAGAAAATATTAGAATTATCCTTTTTTTTAAGCTTCTTTTATATTTTTAATAATTCCAAAGTCCTGGCAGATGAATTATTTGTAATTGTGAATAATGATCATCAAAGAGCCTTAAAAGGATCTAAAGAGTTTCAACAAGAAGCAGAACGTGTCTTTATTGTTTCAAATATAAAGTCTGTAGATCATTGTATCTTATCAATAGATCAAGACAGAACCGTATGCGAAACCATTGAAAAAATTGCTATAGATTTCGGTTCAGAATATGAATTGAGTTTTGCCAATGGTGGTGATCAAAATAATAATACTATTCCAGAAAGACCAATCTGTGATCAAATGGGAATTATTCTAGTTGATGGATTGGGTGATAAAATTCAGTCTAGCAGTTGGTTGCTAAAAAACTAAACTTTTTTGGTTACATTTGGTTTAGAATTTAATTTTAATAAACATGCCATTCGATCCAAATTCAGCGAAGAAAGCAGGAAAAAAATCTAAAAGAGGCCCTGCAAAAAAAGAAGGCCCTTCCATCAAGGAAAAGATGGAAATGCTTTATGAAAAAGTGCTGGATGATTTACTCATAAACCAAGAAAAACTCACCAAAACAGAACGGGTAAAGCTCTTTGTAACCCTTTCTAATTACATCTTTCCAAAAACTAAATCTGTGCGAGACAAGTTTACTATTGAACAGTTAAAACAAATTGAAAAGCAAGGAATTATGTATAGAGACCCAGATCCAACTAAATAATATTTTTAATAAGAAAAAATCAATTGAATTATAAAGAAACCCTTTATTTTATTTCAAAATGTTTGACCATTTCTTTGGAAGAGAAAAATAGAGACGAAATAGAGATCATTTTGAAAACAATGAATGTAGATTGGGAAGCTGTTGTAAAAGTAAGTACCAGTCATTATGTGTTTCCGGCATTGTATTGTAATTTTAAAAGAGCTGATTACTTAAAGTATATACCTCATGAGTTGGTTAGTTACATGGAGCATATTACCAATATAAACAGAGAACGAAACAAAAAAATTATAGCCCAAGCAAAAGAGTTAAATAGTCTATTATTAGATAATAATATCACTCCAATATTTTTAAAAGGAACGGGGAATTTATTAGCAGAATTATATGAGGATACAGCTGAGCGAATGGTGGGGGATATTGATTTTATTTTTTCAAAAGAAGACTATCCAAAAGCAATTACTATTTTAAGAGAGTTTGGGTATTCTGAAGTAGTTAAGTATAAATATTATTCTCCTGCTGAGGGAAGACATTACAGAAGACTTCAAAAAGAGAATAACATTGCCGCTATAGAAATACACTCAAAGCTTTTAAATAAAAAAAAATATACTAACGAATTTAATTATAGTTTTGTAGAGAAAGACAGTCAGGTTATAAAAGGAGTTACTGTCTTGAGTTATGCAAATAAATTAAACTTATCTATTATTTCCAATCAAATAAACGACCATGGTTTTTATTATAAGACGATGGACTTAAGAAATGCCTATGATGTTTTTTTATTATCAAAAAAAACGAATGCAAAGGTTGCGATGCATGCGTTAGACAAACTAACAAATCCCTTAAATTGTTTTTTAGCAGCCTGCTATGAAATTTTTAATAACGTGGATAGTTTGAAATACAAAAAAACAAAAAAGGTAGCTTCCTATTTAAGTATTTTTAATAGTCAGTTTACCAACACGGTAAAAACTAAAAGAAAACATAAACGTTTTAGGAGGTGTCTTTTTATAAAATCGAGATTAAACTTAATTTATAAGTGTTTGATATATAGGGAATTTCGAGTATGGTTATTAAATTTATTAACCGAAAAAGAATTTTACAAAAGAAGACTAGTTGAGTTTAAAAAAAAGTAA
>Ga0209119_1001125_pt1 | contig 26890 bp, 24 predicted proteins | sample COG_03_FD_184747 | JGI IMG/M metagenome (GOLD analysis project Ga0209119, IMG submission 184747) | Pelagic Microbial community sample from North Sea - COGITO 998_met_03 (SPAdes) (version 2) | ecosystem: Environmental > Aquatic > Marine > Neritic zone/Coastal water | place: Helgoland, sampling...
CGAAAAATTGCTTTTTGCTGAGCAGATTGATTATCAAGGCAAACTTGCCAAGCAATTGGCTGAAATTGATAGTGAAGCTGTTTTACACCAAAAACTCAGACAGTTTAGAAATTTTCATATGCTGCGAATTGCTTGGCGCGATTTGCTCAACATGCAATCGATTGAGGATTCGTTAGCACAAGTATCAGAACTTGCACGCCAATTAATCACCCAAACTAACAACTGGTTATATCAATCTTTACAGCCGCAATTAGGCTTGCCTGAAGGAGAGTTTGGGCCGCAACCCATGTTGATCTTGGGTATGGGGAAATTGGGCGGAGGAGAACTTAACTTTTCCTCAGATATCGATTTAATTTTTACCTACCCCGCAGTGGGTGTCACTTCCGGCGGCAAGAAGTCGGTCGAGAACCAACAGTTTTTTACTAAATTGGCCCAAAAAATCATTACTGCGCTAGATCAGATTACCGCTGATGGTCAAGTATATAGAGTGGATATGCGCTTAAGGCCATTTGGTGACAGCGGTCCGCTTGTGATGCATTTTGATGCGATGGAAGATTATTACCAAGAACAAGGGCGAGACTGGGAGCGTTACGCGATGCTTAAGGCATCGATCTTAAATACTCCTTGCCCCTACACACAACAGTTATCAGAAATTCTACAACCTTTTATTTATCGTCGATATCTGGACTTTAGTGCCATTGAGTCGCTGCGCAGTATGAAATCGATGATCGAGCAAGAAGTACGCAGACGTGGACTAACCAACAATATTAAGTTGGGCAAAGGCGGGATCCGGGAAGCAGAATTTATTGTGCAAAGCTTGCAATTAATCAATGGTGGACGAGAGTCCAGTCTGAAAGTTCAGAGCTTGCAATTGGCACTATTAGAACTAGTCAATCTAAACATATTACCCGATGACAGCGCCAAAAATTTGCTACACAGTTATTTATGGCTGCGTAAAATAGAACATTGCCTGCAGCAGTTTGCAGATAAACAAACACAAGTGCTACCCAACAATGACATTGACAAAAAACGTTTGTTATATGTACTAGGCATGACTGACTATCAAGATTTTATGCAACAGTTAGCTCAACACTGCAATGCTGTCCACCAGCAATTTTCGTTATTGATCAAAGAGGACCCCGCATTGGCGCTTGATGTTGCAGATGAATTGCAACAGGGGGCGAAGGACCTTTGGCAGTTGCAATTAAATGCACAAGAAACACACAGCATATTGGATTATTGGCATTTAGCTGATGAAGTGTTCGAAACGGGTTTATCCATCAGCGAAGATGTGTGTCAGCAAATCAGTGCATTTAAACAAAGTTTAACTAAGCAGCGAATTGGTCAGAGAGGCCTTACCATTCTCAATAATCTGATGCCAGTGATCATCCATAATATTATGAGTTCATCAGCTAAAGATCATGCAGAGCTATTCAGACGCATATTGACTGTCTTACATGCAGTATTAGGGCGAACGGCTTACTTGCAGTTATTATTTGAAAACCAAGGGGCATTATTCCACTTAGTTAAATTATGCGCTGCTAGTCCCTGGGTGACAGAACAAATTGCGCGTTTTCCATTATTGTTAGATGAACTACTGGATCCTATTTCTTTATATCAACCCGTGCCCTTTCACCAATATTCGGATGAACTGCGCCAAGCATTACTGCGGGTAGAACCAGAAGATTTAGAACTACAAATAGAAACGTTGCGCCAATTTAAACTGAGTCAGCAATTAAAAATCGCAGCGGCCGACATCTCTAATGCTTTACCCGTTATGCAAGTCAGTGATCATTTAACACATTTGGCCGAAACGATTATTGTTCAAGTGGTAGACATAGCATGGCAACAAATCGTTGCCAAACACGGTGTGCCAGTATGTGAAACCCAAGGCCCTAAAAACATTCAAAATAAAGGTTTTGCGGTATTGGGATTTGGCAAACTGGGAGGATGGGAGTTGGGTTATGGCTCAGACTTAGATTTGGTCTTTTTACATAACTGTGACGGGCAACGGCTCACCGATGGTAAGAAACCAATTGGAGCGAGTGGTTTCTATATCAAACTTGCCCAACGTATTTTGCATATATTCACCATTAAAACGGGCTTAGGGCTACTTTATGATGTTGATATGCGATTACGCCCCTCTGGGAATGCCGGTTTACTGGTATGTCATGTAAATGGTTTTGCTACCTATGAAACTGAAAACGCTTGGACCTGGGAGCATCAGGCGCTTTGTAGGGCAAGATTTATATTGGGCTGTCATGAATTATTGGAATGTTTTACTGCTGTACGGTTAACAGTTCTTTCGAAGCCAAGAGTCTTATTGGAATTGGCAAATGAAGTAGTATCTATGCGTGAAAAAATGCGAGCCCACTTAGCTAAAGGAGACGCTGAAAATATTGACTTAAAGCAAGACGCCGGCGGCATAGCAGATATAGAGTTTATTGTGCAGTTTATGCTGCTGACCCACACGAATGCTTTTCCAAGCTTAGCCAAATGGCCTGATAATGTGAGAATATTAGCCAACTTAGCAAGGTTATCTCTGATCACCAAAGCTGAAGCGGATATTCTCAACCAAGCATACCTAGAATACCGAAACTATGCCCATCGACTAGCATTACAAAATGCAAAATTAGCAGCAATTAATCCATCGATTGCTGATTTTCAAACAAAGGTTAAAGCGATTTGGGATAAATATTTAGTCTATATTAGGTAATAGTTTTAAAAAAAGACTTTATCGTAGAGCCTCGTCGCATTGCTTTTCTAAATACTCAGATGATTTTGAAGTGATAACCAGAGATCGTTGGCGAGGACACATATATAACTTTACCTCAGCATAAAAGTGAGCATCAATAGCCTTGCCGATCATTTTTAAACTGCCCAAAAGCGAATCATCAATTTGAAAGGGGTATTTAATAATAAAGTCTCTGTCAAACTCCCAAATCACCTGCATACCCTCTAACTGTGCATAATCAGTAATGGCACTTCGAAGAGTACTTCCTACTTTGAATGTTCGATGTTTTTGCTCCCCTACCCAACCTATCAACGCAGTTTTTTGTAAGCTTTCCATTTTCTGTAAACGCTCGCCCAATGGCTTATTAGGTATTTTCACACCCTTAACATAGTCTCCTCATTATTCCTCACGGGGATGGCGATACGATAAACGGTAATTCGCATAAAAATCACTCATATTATTCGCAATACTTTTTATGCCTGTGTTACCTTCTGGGCGCACAGTTGATTCGTTACGGTATTGCATAATCAATACTAAGGCGGCAATGACAATGATTATAATTGCCAGCATGATATGCTTGAGCCAAAATAAAGGATTGGACATTTTTTTAACACTTTTCATGACACATTCAAACTATTGTTTAGCCTCATTTTTGCCTTCAATCATATAAAGAGGGGTCATCAGTATTAGGTCTGGTTTTAAAACGCTTATGCATCCAAAGGTATTGCTCAGGGGCCAACATAATCATCTTCTCTATCATTTGATTGATACGTGTTACATCATAATTATCGTCGTCTGATGGAAAGTTATCCAGTCCAGGTTGTACAATTATTTTGTAGCCGTTATCTGTTCTAACCGAGACCAAAAAAACAGTTTCACAATTTGCTTGTTTTGCAAATAACAAAGAGCCTGTCGTTGTGGCTACCTCAGGCACAGCAAAAAATGGTGTAAACTCACATTTTTTGCGACCATAATCTTGATCTGGTAAATACATACACAATTCACCATCATCCAAAGCGCTGATTAAACCTTTAACATTGCGTTTGTGTACCATATATTTGTTACTACGTTTACGACCATGGTATGAAATATATTCCATTAACCTGTTGTTATGTTTACGATAAAACACCACTGATGGATATTTAAGGCCAGCCATACGGCAAGCAAATTCAAGATTCATATTATGAATTGCATATGCGAGCACACCATTGCCTTTGGCTAAAATAGCCTCAATATGCTCATAACCTTCAAATTCAGCCTTTTGTGTAACACGCCAAGTAGGCCACCACCATCCCATACCTGTTTCAAGAACTGCCATACCAGCGTTATCTAAATTGGCATCTAATATAGTTTGGCGCTTTTCTTGGCTAAAGTCTGGAAAAGACAATTCCAAGTTACGCTTGGCCACGTTATAACGTTTTTTAGCAATGATTTTGAGTAATTTTCCTAATAATTTCCCAATACTTTTTTGCACGGAATAAGGAAACCAAGACACACTGTAAAGAATGAAAACACTCAACCAGGTTAACCAGTATTTAGGTAACAAAAACGCTATCTCAAACTCGGGGGCGACTACTTTTTTTATTGACAAACTGCTCTCCAACAAATTCATTGGTCTTAGTTTAATACGGAAAGCCGATTGGCAACATAAAAAAAAGTGTTAAGCTCGATATGGTTACAAAAAAGCTTTCACAGTAAGTTGGAGTTCTCATGATATCTAATAATACACCGTTCTCAAGTGACCTTGTAGACAAAGAGATTCGGCGATTACAGACTATATTAGATTCAGTCTCAAGTGCCGTACTTGAGATATCTGCACAGGGTGATATTGTTTACGCTAATCAGGCTGCAGTTCAAATGCTTGGTTTTTCCCAGGCAGAATTCAAAAATAGGTGTGTCGCTGATTTGGTTCCCGAAAGATATAATCGAAGGGATCAAATACACCTTTATTTTTTTCTCAAGATGAACATTAAAAAGCCTACAGTCAAGGCTGAAGCTCTGTCATTGTTACATAAAAATGGCCAAGAATTACTTGTCACAATAGATTTAAAACCATTAGTTAATAGCCTACAAAACTCAGTTATTGCCACCTTCTATGAATCGCCAAATTTAAAAAGCACACAAGTTCAATTAGATAATAGTAACGAGCGGCTTAAAGTGGCAAAAGAGGCGGCGCAAATAGGTGTATTTGAATTAAACGTTAAAACCGGCGAACTTTTTTGGGATGAACAGATGTTTCTTCTCTATGGCATTGATCCCGAAAAATTTAACGGAACCCTCTCGGAATGGAACAACTCATTACATCCACAAGATAAACAGAAAGCATTAGAAACAATTGGGATAACGATCGAGGAAAAGAAAAAATTTGATACCGCTTTTAGGATAATGACAGCAGACAAACAAGTTCGCTATATAAGGGCCTACGGGCATCCGATAATCGATAGCAGCGGACAGGTCTGCAAAATCATTGGCGTAAACTGCGTTCTAACTGAGAACTTTACTGTTGAAGAGAATCTTAAGCAAAGTCTAAAAAACAATCGAACCTTGGCCAGGGTGGCTGAAGAAACGTTCGATGCTGTGATATTTACCGATGAAAAAGGCAGCATCACGTGGGTCAATAAGATGTTTACTCAAATAAGTGGGTACTCGTTAGACGAGGTTAAAGGTTTAACCCCAGGCTCTGTGTTGCAAGGCAAAAATACAGATCCTCAAACCATCAAAGAGTTCAGCTTAGCGCTTAAAAATGAAAAAAATATTAACGTAGAAATGTTGAATTACCATAAAAATGGCACTCCTTATTGGCTGCGAATTAATTGTCAGCCATTGCATGAGCAAAATCAGCTCATTGGGTTTATGGCCATACAAACCGACATTACCAAGATAAAAAATATTGAACAAGAGCTTCAATCAGAACAGGAGCTATTAAAGTGGACGGGGGACATGGCAAAGCTCGGAGGTTGGGAACTCAACTTACAGAATAATCAGGTCATTTGGTCTGATGTTGTATACAACATTCATGAATTGCCTATTGGTTCTGAAGTGGACTTAGAAAACGCCATCAACTTTTACGCGCCTGAAGCCAGACCAATCATTCAAAAATCGATTGCTTTGGCTATACAAGACGGCACACCATGGGATATCCAAACTCCTTTTATCACAGCAAAAGGCAATGAAATTTGGGTCCGCTCGGTAGGTACGGCAGTATTTACTCATGGCATTGTTACATCATTAAGGGGGGCATTTCAGGATATCACTGAGCTTAAGCGTGCCGAAGAACTGGCTATAGAAGCCAGTCTTACCAAAAGTGAGTTTTTGGCAAATATGAGTCATGAAATCCGCACACCCCTGAATGGTATATTAGGTATGAATGATTTACTTTTGAATTCAGATCTTGACGAAAATCAGCGTCACTTTGCGCAACTGGTCAAAGTGAGTAGCCATTCATTATTGCATTTAATTAATGATATTTTGGACTTTTCAAAAATTGAAGCGGGCAAACTTAAAATTGAAATACAAGACATCAACCTATACTCCTTACTGGGTGACATTATGGACACTATGTCAACGCGAGCCAAAGACAAAAATCTTGAACTAGTATTATATATTACTCCCAGCTTGCCTAGATGGATAAAAATTGATCCCGACAGAGTGAAACAAGTTTTGATCAACTTGCTGAGTAACGCGATTAAGTTTACAGAAAAAGGAGAGGTCCTCTTAAAAGTTGAGAACAATACCAACGAAATACTGAAATTTACGGTGATTGATACTGGCTTAGGTATTCCCAAACATAAACAATCGCAGCTGTTTTCAAAATTTATGCAAGTTGATAGTTCAAGCACTCGTCAATATGGCGGCACTGGATTAGGCTTGGCCATTAGTAAAAAGTTAACGGAGATGATGGGCGGGAAAATTACTGCACATAGTGTTTGGCAACAAGGCTCTACTTTTAGTTTTACTGTTAAATCAGAATCTTCTTGCCAAATTTCTGTCCCAACAACTACAAGTATACTTGCCCCCTTGCATGGAAAAAGGCTGCTTATTGTCGACACCAATGTACGTGTTCAGCAGTCGGTGGAGAATTTTCTGAAGCATGGGGGAATCGAAGTGCAAAGTGCGAGTAATGCGCCAGAAACGATCAAGACATTAAGGCATGCCCATGACACAAATCAACCTGTCGATTATGTGCTGATTGATATAGCGCTACCCGGCATGAATGGCTTAGAACTAAGTAAAGCAATTCGCGCGGATACACGCTTTTCTCATTTATATATTATTTTAATAACAGCACAAACAGGGGAGACGATTACAGATCAAAGCTTGCCTGTAAAAATCTCGGGCTACCTTTCAAAACCACTCAGACCCGATACGCTTATTGATTTACTCCTTTCATTAGAACATTCAGAGTCTAGGATTGACCAACGACAATCTCGACAATCTCGACAATCTCGACAAATTATATTATCCAACACGGATAATCAGAACAAACCTAATATATTAGTGGTAGAAGATAATTATATTAATCAGCAAGTTATTATATCAATGCTGAATAAACTGAATTGTGATTATCACCTTGCCGAAAATGGTCAAGAAGCATTTGATGTACTCAAAAACCATGGTGTATCGTTTGATCTGATCTTAATGGACTGCCAAATGCCAACAATGAATGGTTACGATGCCACCAGATACATTCGAGCAAGCAAGGATGAGCATTTTGATGAAAATATCCCAATAATTGCATTGACTGCTAATGCAATGAAAGGTGACGATGTTAAATGTTTCGAAGCGGGAATGAACGATTATTTAACTAAACCTATTTTATCTGAAGAATTAGCCAATATGCTTCACAAGTGGGTGTTTATTGAAAGAAGATATGAGAATACTTCGGAGTGAGTGATATTACATGGTCAAGTCAACATCCAAATTAGCTTACGATTTTTTTAAATAACGTTTCGAAGCGACTTTCTCAAGCGACTTCAATACAAAGGTATTATTAGCCGGTGTATAGTTCTGTCATTCTTTGGTCGCCAATGACCATCATATTTGTAATTTAGGCCCATATGCAACTCATTGAAATTAGTAAAGCACGCTATCGGCGGCACTTAAACCTTGTAATAGTTGGGTGTATCTGTGGCTTAGTAATCGGTAGTTTAGTTATTTCTCAAACGCTTATTGGTTTATTTCCTGATGAAAGTGGTAGTCATTTTAATTGGAACTTGCTAGGCGTTGTTATGGCTAGTGTGACGATTGCTTGGCTACTGAATAAATATCGTACTCACGACTTCATGACCGAAGTAGTATACGTATGGGATCTGAAACAATCGCTTAATAAAATAAACCGAAGAATGTCTAAACTTAAAGCCGCTAGCCTCAAAGGCAATCTCAATGCGGTATTAGCCATTCATTATAGTTACGCAGCATCACGATTATTGTGGCAACTAGACGATAACACCATCGTTATGGAAGAGTTAGCTGTTCAACAAGTGGAACTTGATAGAATAGCCTTAGAGTATCATTTAACGCTAAATTTAGATGATTACGATGAGAGTATTTTAAAGCAATTTTAAGTTTTATAAAAAGCTATTGGGACTTATGCAACTAAAACATGAATTCTAAGAGAAACAACTAGACTGCAGTTTTAGTACTGTTGCTGTATCGCTTTAAGTTTTTTAACAAATTTTTCGAAATGTTCCTCTTTCTCGTAGTCAAAGTGATATTGATTGTGAAAACCGAAATTCAATTTTACTAGTGCATCTTCAATGAACAAAGTGTAACCATCAAAATCTGTATACACTTTGATACCCATTAAGAAGTGCTCGTCGCCATTCTTTTCACCATGCGTAATAATCTTGTCAAATACAGTTAATACAAACTTGCTATCGATATCATTTTTCATCATTCAACTCCAATTCAGATAATATAAATAATACGTAAATTATATGGCTAAGCCCATTTTTATAATTAATATTAGACTGCATATAACGATATTAATGGTATTTAAGACTTTATATCTTAATACTCATCATTCTTTGTTAGATTTTTGTAGGGTATCTATACCAAAGTCATTATCACTATCCAAAAACCTGTTACTTAGACGCGGCTCAATGATTGTATGAAATGGTTAGTTAGCGATACTCATCAATGCACTAGCTAGCAATGTGATGATATAGGGACTTAGCCATGCAGCAACCAATACAAATCAACTTATAGCGTGATTTTCCAGCAATGTAAGCTTACCTCAACACCTGAAGGATAAAATCTCAAGTAATCAAACAGGTTCGTCTGGTTTATTAGGAGTACAACGTTATGGTGCTTAGAGTGTTACTACTGCGATTGCTTGGTCATTATGCATTGTCATTTTTTACAAACAGTATTGGACTGCTATTCGTGATTATTATCATTGGCTGTCGGCTCTGCCTATCATTAATGCCTCCCGTTTATTGCCGCTAACCAAATGCTAAGGTTATTTAACTAAAGGAATAGGAATAAAAACAAGGAACAAACCTTTGCTCTAGGGGCTATGGGAGTTGATTATCTGCAAGGATATTATTTTGACACCCCATAAAAAACGAAGAGTTAATCGTTTGGAAAAATCCCTTCGACAGTATTTTTTGTTAAACGTTTATGTAACTTTTGTTTGGTGATTTTAATTTGCCTCTAATCAGGGCAAAATAGCCACTTTTGTAGTGAGATTAATGATTCATGGCTCAACTCTACTTTTATTACTCGGCGATGAACGCTGGAAAATCGACTTCTTTGCTTCAGTCAGCCTACAATTATGCCGAAAGAGGTATGAATGCTGAAATTTTCACTGCCGCATTAGACAATAGGTTTGGACAAGGCAAAGTCGCTTCTAGAATAGGCCTTGAGTCTGCGGCACATCTTTTTACTCCAGAAACCAACATGCAATTAGTCGTAGAAGCTCTACTTGCAAAAGGCAAAATAGATTGTCTTTTTATTGATGAGGCACAATTTTTAACTAAGCTGCAAGTCCAACAGATCATTTATGTGGTCGACAATCTCAACATACCAGTACTAGCATATGGCCTGCGCACAGACTTTTTAGCAGAAACCTTTGAAGGTAGCCGCTACCTTTTGGCCTGGGCTGACAAACTGATAGAGTTGAAAACTATCTGCCATTGTGGACGAAAAGCTGCATTTGTGGTCCGCATCGACGAAAATGGACAAGTGGTCAAAGAAGGCGAACAGGTTGAAGTAGGAGGTAATGACAGATACGAATCAATGTGCAGACAGCATTTCGCTGAGCTTGTTTGGTAGATGACATTTTTTAAATTATTAAACACGTAAAAAGCAAACAGCCTTCACTGTTTACTTTTTATTTAATGCTTAATTTTTTAACAAATCTATTTATTGTGCAGCTTTTTCAGCTATGTAGCTCATCACACTATTCGCTTCACGTGATTGAAAGAATTCACCTAAGCTTTCTCCAGCACAAGTTACATTATCAGCTTGGAGTACCTTGTTTATGACTTCTTTCTTAGAAAAACCTAAGTTACCAATTTGACTACTAACTGCGCGTTTAAACAAACTAACGTTATTTGTTACTGCAGATTTACAGAAGTTTTTAAAGTTTTTGTCACCAACAAATTTATACTTGCTAGATGATGCCGTTTCAACTTTAGCCGAAGCTCCCGTTAAATAGTCAGCCACATCTTGCGAGCCACGTGATTCAGAAAATGCTACCAAACTTTGACTGGCGCATTGAAAGTTATCTTCACTTGTTAAAAGCATCAGCATTTTACTTCTGCTAGTGCCTAGACGAAAACTGTGTTGCTTTACGTTTTTTTTAAACAAACCTAAATCGTTAGTCGCAGCTGCTTGGCACAGTTCAGCGTATTGAGTGTCACCAACAAACTTAAAGTTGTTAGCACTTTTCAATGATGCACTTGCGTTGAATGATAATGTAGCGGCACAAATAGTAGATAATAGTAACTTTTTCATAATAACACCCCAGTAATATAAATTGTTTGAAACTAGTCGGTGAGCTTGTTGCCTCAACCTGATGAAATTAAGTGTAATTAAATTACAAAAAAATATTGTTTTTTTTCTGAGTTTATTTGATTAATGAATTGTAAAGAACATAAAAATAAAGAGGAAGGAAGAAAATTATCATTGTTTTATAGGGACTTATCTTTTATTAATATTCTTATTTGTAATATTGATAGAACAATTTGATATTAAAATAATGTAATTTAGTTACATTATTTGGCTTTTAATTACAAATTACTTGGTTTTGAAGGGCTAGAAGTCATTATTTCAGCTAGTTTTTGAAAGACATTTAGTAAAAAAGCCCGTCAGGGCTTTTTTACTTTAAAAAGATACACCTTTTCTTTTATGGACGTAACGCTTTTTCACCTCTAGCCAATCCACATACACCTGTTCTTGAAGCTTCAATAATTTCAGTGCTTTGACTCAATGTATGTGCGAAAGCATCTAACTTTTCACTTGTACCTGTCACCTGAACTGTGTAGTTGTTGGTATCTACGTCAACAATTTGTGCTCTAAATATATCAACAATACGTTTAACTTCTGCACGAACCAGCTCACTGCGAGTTGCTACTTTCACCAACATCAACTCTCGTTCAACGTGATGACCATCAGACAAATCAGACACTTTTAACACATCAATCAGCTTGTTGACTTGTTTGGTGATCTGCTCAATAACTTTGTCATCGGCTTCTGTGACAATAGTCAAACGTGACAAACTTTTATCATCTGTTGGGGCCACACACAAAGAATCAACATTGTATCCACGTTGCGAAAACACACCCACTATACGTGACAAAGCACCCGGAGCATTTTCCATTAATACAGAAATAATTCTTCTCATTATGTGCGCTCCGTTTTACTTAATCGCATATCATCCATTGCACCAAATTTTATTTGCATGGGGTAGACGTGCTCGTTTTGGTCTATTTCTATGTCCATAAATACCAATCTATCTTTGGCAGCAAAACATTTGGCCATTGCGTCATCTAACTCTTCAGGCTTTGTGACCCTGATACCGATATGTCCGTAAGCTTCGGCTAATTTAACAAAGTCAGGCATTGAGTCCATATAAGAGCTGGAATGACGACCTTTATAGTTCATATCTTGCCATTGGCGCACCATGCCTAGAGCACGGTTGTTCAAAGAAATGATCTTGATAGGTAAATTATATTGCATACAAGTGGCCAGCTCTTGTATATTCATCTGGATACTGCCATCACCAGTGACAACAGTAGACACCGCTTCTGGATGAGCCATTTGTACCCCCATTGCTGCTGGTAAACCAAAACCCATTGTGCCTAAACCACCTGAATTGATCCAACGTCTAGGTTTAGCGAAAGGATAATAAAGTGCTGCAAACATTTGGTGCTGACCTACGTCAGAACTGACATAAGCATCACCATTAGTATGTTTATATAAGGACTCAATCACTTCTTGTGGCTTGATTAAATGTGTATCTTTTTTATAGTCTAAACATTTGCGGGACCGCCACTGATTAACTTCTTCCCACCAGTCGGTAAGTTTAGCTGTTTGTGCCTTAGCATCGATTGGACCCATCTCTTTAAGAAGCTGTTTAGAAACTTCATCCACACTGCCCACTACAGGAACATGAGCCCCTATAATTTTAGAAATAGATGCAGGGTCAATATCAACATGGATAATGCTGGCATGAGGACAAAATTTATCCACATTATTAGTCACTCGATCATCGAAACGCGCGCCTAATGCTAATATACAATCTGCGTTATGCATGGCTTTATTCGCTTCAAGCCTGCCGTGCATACCTAACATACCCACAAACTGCTCGTGTACAGATGAAAACGCACCTAACCCCATCAATGTTGATGTCACTGGCGCCTGCAATTTTTCAGCAATCTCAGTAACTAACTCACTGGCTTCAGAAGTAATTGCACCACCACCTACATATATGATTGGCCGCTTTGCTTCTAACAACGTTTTGACTGCTTTTTTAATCTGTTTGTTATGTCCTTTCAGCGTCGGATTATAAGAGCGCATCGTGACATCATCAGGAAATTGATAAGGATATTCTTCTAAAACATTCACTATATCTTTAGGTAAGTCGACCACCACTGGGCCTGGACGGCCGGTATTAGCTATATAATATGCTTTTGCAATGGCTTCAGGAATATCGACTGCACGTTTGACCAGAAAACTATGTTTAACAATAGGCCTAGAGCATCCCACCATATCAGTTTCTTGGAATGCATCTTCACCAATATGCTTCGAAGGCACTTGACCCGATAATACCACCATTGGGATTGAATCCATAAAGGCAGTCGCAATACCCGTTAAAGTATTGGTTGCACCTGGTCCTGATGTCACTAATACAGTACCTGTTTGCCCCGTTGATCTGGCATAGCCATCAGCCATATGAGCAGCGGCTTGTTCATGACGGACGAGGATATGTTCGACATCTTCTTGTGCGTATAACGCATCATAAATATCCAGCACGGCACCACCTGGATAACCGAACACATGCTTTACACCTATATCTTTTAGCGTTCGCACAACCATTGCGGCGCCTGACATCATCTCCATCAGAATCACTCCAAAAATATATTAAATAAATAATCAGCGAGCACTATACGTGAGCGATTAGAAAATTTAAACATAAAAACAGACAAAAGTGAGATTTCTATCCTAATATAGCAAAATATTAGGATAGAAATACCAAAAAGAGTATTTATATGAGTATTATTAGGATGTAATTGCATTTTATTAACAAGTTACTATTTACTCTTTTCAGTCTAGGGCGATTTTTCTTGATATCTAACCCCAGCTTTCTCGTCTGCTTTAACAGCCTAATGATTTAAAACAAAATTCTGTCAACTGTTTTACATGAGTTTTCTAATTCACTTGCTGGGTATTACTAATGAATCTAAAAGCTAAAAATGACCTTACAAATCACATATTAACTTTAGCCTTAACTACCATTATCTTTTAGGCACCCATGCCCAAATCATTTCCTATTCTAACGGCTCTATCCCCTTAGCATCAGTGACCTATACTTTGACATTCACTGTTCCTTCATCAATGTTTTTTAATCAAAAAATTTGTTTATCTGATAAACGTGCAACAGCGTGCATATAGATGGTTGCACGTTTCACATAATTGCCAGTTGAAACGTTGAATTTGCAGCGGGAAACGATATTTGTGATCGCCAACCGAGTTGTCGTGCCCCCCTTGGAGTCGCATAACAGGCTGTTGAACACATTAAAACACTGATACTTTGTATTTCGAGCGGGAAACGAGATTTGTGACCGCCAACCGCGTTGCGCCAACCGAGTTGTCGTGCACCCCTTGGAGTCGCATAACAGGCTGTTGAACACATTAAAACACTGATACTTCGTATTTCGAGCGGGAAACGAGATTTGTAACCGACAACTGCGTTGTCGTGCACCCCTTGGGATCTCATAACAGGCTGTTAATCACATTAAACATTGATACTTTATATTTGGAGCGGGAAACGAGATTCGAACTCGCGACCCCAACCTTGGCAAGGTTGTGCTCTACCACTGAGCTATTCCCGCATAATGAATGTACGTCTCAAACTATAATCGCCTAAAACGGAGGCGCATTTTACAAAAATAAAACGCCTATGCAAGCCCTAAAATCAAATTTCATGCTTTTTTCAAAAAAAGACACACTATTGATGAAAATGTGTGCATATTTTGATGTGCTTCATTAAATAGTGAATACATGTTGGCGGTAATAAACCATTTCGGCGATGGACTCACGGATATCATCTAACGCTAGATGCACACCTTTTTTGTGAAAACCATCTAACAATTCTGGTTTCCAACGGCGAACTAGCTCTTTAATCGTACTGACATCAATATTTCTATAATGAAAATATTGTTCAAGTTCAGACATATATTTGACTAAAAAGCGACGATCCTGGCCTATGGTGTTTCCGCACAATGGAGATATTCCCTTAGGAACAAAGCCTTGCAAAAATAAGATGGTTTGTTCGACAGCTTGTTGTTCGTTAACGTCACTATTGCGGCAGCGTTTGGTAAGACCTGATTTACCATGTGTATCTACACACCATTGGTTCATACCGTTGAGTATATCATCAGGCTGATAGATCGCTAACACTGGCCCTTCGGCTAATATATTAAGATCCTTGTCTGTCACTATGGTAGCAATTTCCAAAACCACATCGGTCTGTGGATCTAGCCCTGTCATTTCCAAATCAATCCAAACTAAGTTTTCGTTATTTACAAACATACAGACTCCTTGATGAACATTATGGTGCGAACAACAAATACATTAATAATTTGGTATCCACCTCTGCAAACGTTAATATGATACAAGAAATGGTATTAATTACAGCAAAGATAAAACGTGGCTAAAAAACCAAAGTTAACAGACAAGCAGAAACGACAAGTTTCAGTAAACCGCACCAAACGAATTTCAAGCAGTGTCAAATCAAACGAAATTGAAGATAATCAGTTTGGTGAGCAACAAAGTGGACGAGTCATAGGCCGTTTTGGCAAACATGCAGATGTTGAAGACCCAGCAGGCGTTATTCACAGATGTCACATGCGCCGAACCATAAATAGTGTGGTATGTGGCGATGAAGTGTTGTTTAGGCCAGGGAAAGATCAGTCATTAACGATCAGCGGTATCATCGAGATTGTCCAAGATAGAAAATCAGTCCTCACCCGCCCTGATTTTTATGATGGGGTGAAACCAGTCGCGGCTAACATCGATCAGATAATCATCGTCAGTTCAGTTTTACCAAGCTTATCTTTGAATATTATCGACAGATATTTAGTTGCGGCAGAAGACGTAGAAATTATGCCGGTAATATTATTAAACAAAGTCGAATTACTTGACTCACAACAGTTAAAAGAAGTAGAAAATCAGCTAAATATTTATCGTGATATTGGCTATCAAATTGTCTACACCAGCTGTAAAACAATGACAGGGCTTGATGAACTTGCGATATGCTTAAAAGATAAGGTCAGTGTATTTGTTGGACAATCAGGGGTAGGGAAGTCAAGTTTAATTAATGAGTTATTGCCTGAAGCAGATGAAATCATTGGCGACATATCCAATAACTCTGGTTTAGGCCAGCACACCACCACCACAGCAAAACTACTGCACTTCCCTGCTGGTGGTGATTTGATTGATTCACCTGGTGTACGTGAATTTGCGTTATGGCATCTGCCTGCAGAAAGGCTGACGAATGGGTTTAGGGAATTCAGAGACTATTTAGGTGGCTGTAAATTTCGAGATTGTAAGCATGGTAATGATCCTGGTTGTCTCATTAATGCTGCAGTTGAAAACGGTAAAATAAGCCCGCAACGTTATCAAAGCTATCATAAAATATTGTTGAATATGGATGAGCTTCGCCCAGCACATACAAAAGTGTAATGTCTCTGTGTTGAAACATAAATTAGCCTGCAAAAAATACTAGCATATAGCCTATTAGACTTAGTTAAGAGCAAACTACTAAGAATATTACGTTACAATTGTAAGTGGAACGTTAGATTATTAGGAAAGTTACTTTGTTAGACTCGTTAAAAATTGCTTTACAGTATATCACCCCAAAACACCTACTATCTCGTTTGGTGGGTACGCTAGCTGCAGCGCAAGCCGGTGTTATGACTACAGCTATGATTAAACTCTTCATTAAGCAATATAAAGTTGATATGTCTGAAGCACTCGACTCTGATCCTGAGTCCTATTCATCATTTAACGCATTTTTCACTCGGCAACTTAAAACCGACGTGAGGTCGATATGCCAAGATAAAAAACAACTTGCCTTACCTGTCGATGGTGCAGTGAGTCAATTAGGCGATATTGTGCATGATGCTATTTTCCAAGCGAAAGGCCATAACTATAGTTTAACTACGTTGCTGGGTGGTAAACCTGAACTTGCAAGACCCTTTTTAGATGGTAAATTTGCTACGATTTATCTTTCTCCTAAAGATTATCATCGTATTCATATGCCTATAGGTGGGCAGCTTACCGATATGCTTTATGTACCTGGCGAGCTATTTTCAGTGAGTCCTCTGACCGCAGAACGTGTACCCGGATTATTTGCTAGAAACGAACGAGTAGTGGCTATTTTTGATACTGAAATAGGTAAAATGGCCATGGTATTAGTAGGGGCGACTATTGTGGCCAGCATTGAAACAACATGGGCAGGTACTGTGACACCACCTGTTGGTAAAAATGTACAGCATTGGCAGTACCCTGCCCAAGGTGACAACGCTGTATTTATCAAAAAGGGTGATGAGATGGGTTTGTTTAAACTCGGCTCAACCATAGTGGCTTGCTTCGAAGCTGACATGATAGATTTTTCGGATTTAAGTGCAGGAGACGTAACGCGTCTCGGTGACGTTTTCGCAAACATAACGAACTAATCAACTTGGATCCCGTTAAAAAAAGTCTGTGGTCTTTACACGTCACTATGATATTGCTAGGTGCCACGGCATTATTCTCTAAACTTCTGCCCTTATCTGCAATAGACATTACTTTTGGCCGTGCCACTATTGCTTGCATCATGTTGTTTGGCATTGTAAAAATATTCAGAAAATCAATATTATTAGACCGTAAAAAAGACTATTTTGTTGCTCTTTTTTTAGGTCTACTCATGGCGGCGCATTGGGTTAGTTATTTTGCTGCCATGCAGTATTCATCAGTATCTGTTGGCATGATAGCCTTATTTACATTCCCCGTAATGACAGTACTTTTAGAACCTTTTTTTGAGGGCATACGTTTGGTGTGGCAAGATTTGGTCAGCGCCATTGTTGTGCTTTTTGGTATTTTCCTGATAGTACCAGAAGTATCATTAGATAACGAAATTACGCAAGGTGTGTTGATTGGTGTAAGCTCAGCCGTGTTGTATTCTTTTAGAAACTTGGTGCATCGCAAACATTTCTCCCACTATTCTGGCGCCCACGCCATGGCCTACCAAACCTTGGTAATTTTCATCTCACTTAGCTTCTTCTCAAGTGATGAGTTATTTAAAGCAAGCCAAGAAACCTATGTGGGTCTGGTTATACTGGGTATATTTTTAACAGCGGTGCCTCATGCTTTAATTGCTGCAAGCCTTAAACATCTTCGAGCCAAAACATTTTCATTGATTGCCTGTATGCAACCACTCTATGGTGTAACCCTTGCGATACTGGTGTTAGATGAACAGCCCAGATGGCAAACCTTAGTCGGTGGTTTGTTAGTGATTTCAGCCGCCATTTATGAAACCATCAACGCTCAAAAACTTCACAGTAAATAATAATGTTTAGGGGGCTAACACAATGCTGATATTCGCCCATAGGGGTGCCAGTGCTGATGCCCCTGAAAACACCTTATTAGCTATTGAACAAGCCTTGATTCAACAAGCTGATGGTATTGAAATAGATGTTTATCAACTCGGCGATGAATTAGTGGTTATCCATGACAGATGGGTAAGTAGGACAACCAATGGCAATCGTCTATTATCTGATTATACTCTCGAAGAATTACAAACATTAGACGCAGGCCAAGGCCAATTTGTGCCAACACTTTGGCAAGTATTGGAACGTGTACAAGGGCAATGTTTGATAAATATTGAAATGAAGGGTGTGGATGATGTTTCACTAGTGAATGTATGCATTAACAAAGCGCTAAACCAGTTAAATTTCGAACCTGAGCAATTTATCGTTTCATCTTTCAACCACCATTTGTTGTTGGCTTTTAAAAGTATTGCGCCCAATACCAAGATTGGAGGGCTAACGGGCAGTAATCCTTTAGATTACGCGCGATTTGCACAAAAACTGCAAGCATACTCAGTTAATGCTGAGATTAATTTTGTTGATCAAGCTTTTGTTATAGATGCACATAATCGTGGTTTGAAAATGTTTGTGTATACCGTTGACGAACCTGCAGACCTGCTAAGGTTGCAATCTTGGGGAGTAGATGGAGTATTTAGTAATGGACCCGCGAAGGCTAAAGTGGCATTAACCAATAAGGTTTAATAAAGCCATTCGGTAATGTATCTAGGAACTCGCACATCCAGAATCACAATCTTCGCAACTTTGACATAATTTCAAATTCACTAAATGCGCACCTACAATTAAAAAAGCCCCAACGGCAATGGTGAAAGGCTCGTAAGACTCGCCAAACATATCTTTATTCCAATAAATTAAACCGCCCAATACCAGACTATATAAAGGATAGAGCTGTCGGTGATAACGATAAAATCCTGAGAACAATGCCCAAAAACCTATGATCATCGAAAGTGATAAAATACTTCTCTCGAACCAATCTTGAGCAAAAAAAGAGGCGCTCACAAAAGGGATCAGAGGAATAAGAATAGGGAGTAATAAACAATGCAACGCACACAAACTCGAGGCCCAAATGCCTAGTCGGTCTAATAGCGTTTTATCTTTGGTTACTTGCATCAGTAAATCCTCAACCTCATCGAACGTTATAATATAACATTCCATAAAATTTACAAGTATTTCTGCCTAAAATTTTAAGACGGAACAAGAAAAACATCTTAACAGGCGAGTAGAAATTCACTCACTCCATAACTATTATTCCAACCAATAAATAATTAAAAATTTAAGGGAAGACGACTGAGGCTTTTTAATAAATTTAAGGCCTAATATAGTGGCGAGTAAACCAGAGCACCAACAATAATACCCACTAATCCTTCAAGTAAAATCGGCACGATAGATGCCACAAACCTTATGGATTCGATGTTTTGAAAGACGGGTTCTAACGAAGGGTGTATGAAGGGGATACTGTGCACCAAAATACCACCTCCAACCAAAAACATAGCTGCTGTACCTACTCCGGAGAATGCCCTCATCAGAATTGGGGTAAAAATCAATAGTCCCCATCCTACGGTTCGTTGAATACTGTTATAATTTGCAATTAGAGATTTTCTTAATAAGCATAAACTTGCATCATCCAGCTTTACAATGAAAGCGTCTAACCCATACACACCAACAGTAATAGCCAAGGCCAGCAAGGATAAAACTGTCACTAGGGTTGCAAAGGACTCTGCTTGTAAAGTGCTGAGTAAAATTACCACAATTTCGGCGGATAGGATAAAATCGGTATTAGTGGCTCCTTTAATTTTTTTTCAAGGATCACTAAGTCAATATTAGGATCGGCTACAGCCTCATAACATAGATACAGCGCGCCAATAACCTGCAACGCCACGATTAACCATGGTAAAAATGCACTTATCAATACTGCAGATAGCACGAAAATCAGTTTATTTAGAAGAGAGCCTTTTGCTACTGCCCATACAACAGCTAATTCCCGTTTGCTCTCACCCCAGAGACTTGCTCGGTGTTCAGAGCTAAGTCATCTCCCAACACGCCAGCTGTCTTTTAGCCGTCACTTTCGACAAAATAGCCACATCATCCAAAATAGTGGCAATATCATCTTTAAGGGTAAGTAGATTAGCTGCAGGCATGTTACTTCCTTATAAGTCTGGAGGAGTGGGTTTTAACTCAGCTTTAGGATGATAAGTATAGGCCACACCTGAAGAGACTATGTCGCTTAATTTAACTAACTCAATGCCATGCTGTTGAAGTCTGCCTAAATGTATTTTCAAATATTCAAGGGTTTGTGGATAGGGGTGGGCAATACCTACCGCATAACCATGCTTTTTGGATAGACGAAGTAAACGATGAAATTGTTTATCAATCTGCTCAAAGTTTGGAGTGTGATCAATAAACACATTACGTTTCGTGCTTAACACACCATGTTGTTTGGCAATGTCTTCTGCTTTACTGTATCTGGTGGTACGACTATCAACAAAAAACAAGCCCTGCTTTGACAGAAACGTCATCGTTATCGACATAGGTAAGGAAAGTTGAGTCAACTTACTGCCCATATGATTGTTTACCCCCACAGCATCGGGCACAGTAGATAAAGCAACTTTTAACGTATTAACGATTTGATGGGGTGGCATACTAGCAAGCAATACATTTTTTTCTTGATTATTACCCGCCAACGATTCCATTGGCATATGTAACATGACTTCACGTTGCTGGGCTGCGGCACGCTTTGAAAAAGTCTCAGATAAAGGTTTATTCGGTAAAATCGCAAAAGCGACATTGGCAGGTAATACAAAGGCTAGCGCATCTTGTTGGTTGTTTCCCATATCGTCAATGATCAAGGCGATTTGAGATGCTCTAACAGAACAACCGATACACAACAGGCAACTAATTAGAAATAAACGCATGTTTTTATTATTGTTTTACCCGACAGCATTTCGTTTTAATTATAATCACAACAAGTATTTTTACTAGGATTGGTTCGTTTATATGCACAAAGGAACTAAAGCTTTAACCAATTAACAGGGTTGATTGGCTTTCCTTTATGTCTAATTTCGAAGTATAAGTTAGGTCGATTTTGTCCTCCACTTTGCCCAAGAAGGGCAATGGCTTCACCTGCCTGAACAGACTCACCAGTTTGCTTTAGCAACGCTTGGTTATGGCCGTAGAGGCTCATAAATCCGTCTCCATGATCCAGTACAGTCACTAACCCAAAGCCTCTAAGCCAATCAGAGTAAAGTACTTTAGCATGATGTATGGCAATCACAGCGTCTCCTGGAGTCCCATTTATCACCACTCCTTTCCATTTAATTTGACCTTGCCTAAACTTACCAAACATTTTTCTAAGGTTACCCTTGGCAGGCATTAATAAACGGCCTTTAAGGGTACCAAGACCACTTAACGTTACGTCTTGTTGGTCGAGTTGTTGCGCTTGAGTTAATGCTTCAAGTAAATTCTTTTCATTGATTTGTAGTTGGGCAATTTTTACTTCTTCAGACTCTATTGCGTCCTGCAGCGCTATAAGCGTTCCTGCCCTTTCAGTTTGATTCGCTTTTAACACTTGTTGTTGCTCAAGCTGTTTACCTTTTAACTGCTCGAGCTCACTTTGATTATTAATCAACTTGGCATTCACCTTTTGCAGATTTTTGACTAACAAGTTAAAGCTATCGATTTGCAATTTACGGGCCTTGTTTAAATACTGATAGTAAGTAATAGTCCGTTCAAAATTAGTAGCATCTTGTTGATTCAACAACATTTTTGCGAAATCATAATTGTCTGTCATATAAGCGCTTCGGATCTGTTTGGCTAACACTATTTTTTGCTGTGATAAGGAGCTCAAATAATCCTTTTGTTGTTTGCGCAATATTTTAAGTTTTTGCTGATTATTGTCGAGGAACCTCTGTGTTTTATTGAGTTTTCTTGCAGCTTTCGCAATCTGTATTTCAATAACCTTCAGATTATCTTGAAGCGTCTTGGCAGTCGCAAGTTGTTGATTGATTTGCACCTGTTTGGTTTTTATTTGTTGTTGAATACTTTTAAGATCTGACTGTTCTTGGGCGTTTACAACAAATACAAAAAAAACACTACACAACATTATTAATAAGGAAGACCTACTAGCTAAGCTTTTAGCTTGGAATAATGTGTGCAGTATCAATCTCAATTGATTAGTCCAATGTGACTAGAGAAGTACCGGTCATTTGTGGAGGTTGTTCCATCCCCATTAGATACAGCATAGTGGGGGCCACATCACTTAATGTGCCTCCTAGTCTAACCGTTGATTTTTGTCCTACGTGAATAAAGGGAACGAGTTCACTGGTGTGTGCGGTGTGTGATTGCCCTGTCTGTTCATCTTGCATTTTTTCAGCATTACCGTGATCAGCTGTAATTAAACAGTCACCACCATTACGTTTGATAGCCTCAACGACTCTGCCAACACAGGTGTCAACTGCCTCACAAGCTTTGACGGCTGCATCAAAGTTACCCGTATGCCCAACCATGTCCCCATTAGGATAATTACAAACAATGACATCAAACTTCCCAGAGTCTATTGCTGCTACAAGCTTATCGGTTAACTCAGCCGAATTCATTTCTGGTTGCAGGTCATAAGTGGCGACTTTAGGTGATGGGATCAAAATACGCTCTTCACCTTTATACAAGTCTTCACGGCCACCACTATAGAAAAAAGTGACATGTGCATATTTTTCAGTCTCAGATATACGCAATTGCGTTTTATTATGCTGAGCTAACCAATCACCCATAACATTCACTAATGGTACAGGTGGGTATGCTGCTGGAGCATTAATGCTCTCTGCATATTGCGTTAAGGTTACAAAAGCACTTAGCTCAATGTGTGTATCTTTATCGAATTCACTAAAATCTTTCTCAACAAAAGGTCGACTAATTTCGCGGGCTCGATCGGCTCTAAAATTCATGAAGAAAACAGCATCTCCATCTTCCAATGGAACTGCCTCACCAATGGTGGTGGCTTGCATGAACTCGTCATTTTCGTCACGTTGATATGAAGCAACTAAGGCTTCAGTAGCGCTCGTGGCAACCTTATTTGCTTTACCATGAGCAATCAAATTGTAAGCAGCTTCGACTCTATCCCAACGGGCATCTCGGTCCATCGCATAATAACGACCAATGACACTGGCCGTTTTGCCTAAGCCTAATTCGGCAAACACTGCATCAGCTGACTGTAATGGACCCTTTGCGCTTCGTGGTGGTGTATCGCGACCATCCAAAAAGGCATGTAGATATAACTTTTTTGCGCCGTGCTTTGCGGCCATTTTCAAAAAGGCAAAAATATGATCTTCGTGGCTATGTACCCCACCGGCTGATAATAACCCCATAACATGGATGGCTTTATCTGCTTGAATAGCGTTGTCTAGGTTTTTTATAAATACAGGATTTTCAAAAAAATCACCGTCTTCAATGGCCTTGGTCACTCGCGTAAAGTCCTGATACACCACACGGCCTGCACCTAAATTGACATGACCTACTTCAGAATTACCCATCTGCCCCGGAGGAAGACCAACGTCTAATCCTGATCCAGATATTAAAGAGTGGCTGTATGCATGGCACAATCCATCTAAAACTGGCGTATGGGCGTGTGCAATCGCATTGCTTTCCAATTCTTCCCGATGACCCCAACCGTCAAGAATAATCAATGCGGTGGTCTTTTTAGTTTGAGTCATTGTGCAGCCCTTATAGATAAAACTATTTATTAATTTTGTGAGTCATACTAAGGTGAAATATAATGTGTATTTATATGGCCTAGTATCATGATAATCGGCTAATATTATCCTTACTCGCAGCGCACGTCACGGCTAAATCCTTTTAAAAACCAAATGTATAACAATAAGTTATTCCTTGTCGCACGGATGAATACACCCTAGGACTGGTTTCTACACACAAAATCTATATACTTTGGCCTCGTTTTTTTAAGTTACTCACCTTTAAGGGTCACCTGTTATGGATCAAATGGTAGAATTCGTCGTTAATCACTATATTTTATCTGGTTTGTTCGCTGCACTTCTAGCTGCACTAATATATACCACTGTGGCAAGCCAGCTTTCATCATTAAAAGAATTAAGTACACATGAAGCAACTCTATTAATGAACAAAGAAGATGCTTATATTCTGGATATTCGCCCTGTGGCAGAGTTTAAAAAGGGCCATATTTTAGGATCTAAACAGATCAAAGCGGAGTTAGTCACAAAAGGCGACTTTTCTACACTTGAAAAATCAAAAGACAAGCCCATAATTGTTGTCTGTGCTATGGGCATGACGTCAAAACGTACGGCATCTCAGATGCTTAAAGCAGGATTTGAAAATGTAGTGACGTTGAAAGGTGGTATAAGTGCTTGGCAAGCTGCAAGTTTACCCGTCATCAAATAAATGCCAGGAGATAAATATGAATAAAGTCGATATTTATACTAAAGGGCATTGTCCTTATTGTCATAGGGCTAAGGCTTTATTGACCCAAAAAAAAACTAGTTTTAATGAAATTGAAATCGATATAATGCCTGAATTACGAAGCAAAATGATCGAACGAGCAAAAGGTAAATCGACTGTTCCACAGATTTTCATCAAAGATTATCATGTAGGTGGATGTGATGAATTGTTTGCATTAGAAGCAAAAAACCAACTAGACAGTTTATTAGCTGACTAACAACTCAATTTAAGGAAGTATCATGGCTGACGAGAATCAACCAAACGAGGCTGCAACGCAGCCAGAAACGGCACAAGGCCCACAGTTTTCAATTCAAAGAATATACACTAAAGACATTTCTTTTGAGGCACCTAACTCACCTGCAATGTTTCAAAAAGAATGGAAACCAGAAGTACAATTAGACTTAGACACAAAGAGCAATGCACTAGGTGAAAACCTGTATGAAGTGACATTATCAGTCACTGTCACTACCAAAATCGGGGAAGAAACAGCTTTTCTATGTGAGGTACAGCAAGCTGGCATATTTATGATTGGCGAAATGCCAGAGCAGAATAAGGCTCAAATGATTGGTGCTTTTTGTCCCAATACCTTGTTCCCGTATGCTAGGGAGACCATTTCTAATCTAGTGAATCGTGGCACTTTCCCACCACTAAACTTGGCACCTGTTGATTTCAATTCAATATTTGCAGCCTACATGCAAAAACGCGCTCAACAAGCTCAAGAACAAGCACCAGCAACGCAAAAATTAGATGCATAATACGGCTGATTTAAAATGAACTCGGTGTGTGTATTAGGGGCAGGATCATATGGTACTGCGCTGGCTTTTTGTCTCTCTCGCAATGGCTTGAAAACTGTCTTGTGGGGGCGAGATAAGCAGCAAATTGAATTGATGGCTAACACCAGACGTAATCAAAAATACCTACCCAACGCTATTTTTCCGGAAGAATTATCACTCGAATCTGAACTTTGCAAAGCGATAGACAACAGTCAAGACATCCTAATAGTTGTTCCAAGCCATGCATTTTACAGCACGTTACAACAAGCAAAACCATACCTAAAACCTTGGCATAGAGTAATTTGGGCAACAAAAGGATTAGAGCCTGAAACAGGTAGGCTTTTACAAGAGGTGGCTCTAGAAATTTTGGGCGACGATATCCCTATTGCAGCATTATCAGGCCCCACCTTTGCTAAAGAAATGGTGGCAGGACTACCTACCGCGATTTCATTAAGTTCTACAAATGAAAACCTAGCCATTGAATTTGCAAATAAACTGCATTGCTCAAAATCGTTTAGAGTGTACAGAAATGATGATTTCATAGGCATACAGCTAGGCGGAGCCGTCAAAAATGTTATAGCTATTGGCGCCGGTTTATCTGACGGCTTAGGCTTTGGGTCTAACGCTAGGACAGCCCTTATTACTAGAGGTTTAGCTGAGCTGACAAGGCTTGGGATCAAGATGGGTGCTAAACAGGCCACATTTATGGGTATGTCAGGTTTAGGTGACTTAGTCTTAACGTGTACAGATAATCAGTCTCGTAACAGACGGTTCGGGTTGGCATTAGGTTATGGCCTAGGTATTCAAGAAGCCATGACCGAAATTGGCCAGGTAGTTGAGGGTTACAAAAATACCAAAGAAGTACACATTCTTTCGCAACGTATGGGTGTAGAAATGCCCATTTGTGAACAGATCTATGAAGTACTCTACAACCATAAACCCGCCAAAGAAGCCGCGTTAACACTACTAGGCAGAGATCAAACATCTGAGTAGTTGCACTTCTCTGTACTCCTTAGATCCTTTTCGTTGTTTAAGCATTTATTCCCCCAATAATAAATTTAACAACATAGGCAAAACTAATAAAAATTTAAAGCCAACATGACTTAATACCAATCAGCATGATTCTGTGACAAAGACATAGCCAAGCTTTCAGTGTGTCAAGATAATCCACTTTGTTAAGGTTTGCGTGTAGCTACTCAGCAGCGTAACCAACCTAAACACCAGAAACAGAAAAGGGCTACGCTTGCGGATAGCCTTTCTCTAAATGGGGGACAGCGGGATATCCAATGCGGGGCTGGCATCCAGCAATGTGCGGGGCACCCTGTGCTACTCTCGCATAAGGGTTCAGTAGGTATATTTGCTGCACTGCAGCGCCCTGTTGAACAACGAGCCAAGGAAGGCGAGTTTGGGTGCATATCATCAGGGATGTATATATGTCTACTCTGGATTTATCAATCCGCAGAAACAAAAAAGGGCTACCCTTGCGGATAGCCCTTTCTCTAAATGGGAGCCTGGCAATGTGCTACTCTCGCATGGGGAAACCCCAAACTACCATCGCCGCTAATGTGTTTCACTTCTGAGTTCGGAATGGGATCAGGTGGTGCCAC
>Ga0209119_1001126_pt1 | contig 26859 bp, 25 predicted proteins | sample COG_03_FD_184747 | JGI IMG/M metagenome (GOLD analysis project Ga0209119, IMG submission 184747) | Pelagic Microbial community sample from North Sea - COGITO 998_met_03 (SPAdes) (version 2) | ecosystem: Environmental > Aquatic > Marine > Neritic zone/Coastal water | place: Helgoland, sampling...
AGCTCGAATTAAAAAAAACTGGAGAATAAGTAGTGACAGATGCGCCAACCCGCTGCGGCTATGTAGCCATTGTCGGCCGCCCCAATGTGGGCAAATCGACACTGCTCAATCACCTGCTCGGTCAAAAGCTGTGCATCACCTCGCGCAAGCCCCAGACCACCAGACATACCCTTTTAGGGATTAAAACTGAAGATAATCTTCAGGTGGTATTTGTCGACACCCCAGGTATTCACACCAATCAGGAGCGTGCCATCAATCGGGTAATGAACCGTTCGGCCGCCAGTGTGATTGCCGATGTTGATCTGGTGATCTTTGTGGTCGATCGTTTCGAGTGGAGCGAGGCCGATGAATATGTGGCCAAGTATATTTCCAACTACGAAGTGCCAGTTATTGTCGCAATTAACAAGGTTGATTTGGTAGAGGAAAAAGAGGAGCTGTTACCCCATTTGCAGTTTCTCTCCGAAAAGGTCAAAGCCGCTGATTTAATTCCTCTATCGGCGCTGCGCAGAACCAACTTTGAGCAGTTGGAAGAAAAAATTAATAGCTTTATGCCCGAAGCGCCACATATGTTTCCAGAAGATCAGATCACCGATCGCAGCGAGCGCTTTTTAGCCGCGGAAATGGTTCGCGAGAAAATAACACGTCAATTGGGTGCTGAAGTTCCCTATCAGGTTACCGTCGAAATTGAAGAGTTTCGCGTCGAGCACAAGGTTACTCATATTGGCGCGCTGATACTGGTTGAGCGCGAAGGCCAGAAGAAAATTATTATCGGCAATAAAGGCGAGCGAATTAAAAATATTGGCCAGCAGGCGCGCGCCGATATGGAGAGTCTGTTGGGCTGTAAAGTAATGCTTAAAACCTGGGTTAAAGTTCGCAGTGGCTGGTCCGACGATGAGCGTGCGCTGCGCAGCCTTGGCTATATCGACGAGTAATCTATTGTGCGCATAGAGGCAGAGCCGGGATTCCTGTTGCATTCGACGCCCTACCGCGAAACCAGTTTGCTGGTCGATCTGTACAGTAAAAATCATGGCCGTATTCGCTGTGTTGCCAAAGGGTTTCGCAAACCCAATAAAAAGGGCATCAGCCGACCGATCTTTCCCTACACAGAGCATCAATTTAGCTGGCAGGGACGCGGTGAATTAAAAACCCTGATTCAGGCCGATGTCACTCAGGCACCGGTTCAGTTGCAGGGAGCCAGTCTTTTCACCGGCCTGTATATCAACGAATTGTTTTATCGCCTGCTACAAGAGCAGGATATGCATGAATACCTCTATCGACAGTATCAAAACTATATTGCCATTCTCTGCCAGGGCCAACCCGATGAGGTTCAATTGCGTCATTTGGAAATGACCCTGCTTGAAGAGCTCGGCTACGGGTTAGTGCTCGACTGTGATGCTCAGACTGGACAGCCACTGCAAGCTGACAGCTACTATCAGTACATTCCCGAGCGTGGATTGCAGCTGTCGATCAATCAGCGCGGCCCAGCGCAGGGCAGTTACCCTGGTAGTGATCTGATCAATATTGCCCGCGGAGAGTTTTCTCAGGGCAGCCCATTGCGCACTGCCAAACAGCTATTGCGTAGCGTGATAGACTTTTACCTTGGTGGCAGGCCATTGCACAGTCGAGAGCTCTATCGACAGCATCTGCTGTCACAGGCGTCCTAATTAGCCAGAGTATTGTTGGAACCAAAACTATGACCATAGCCATTGGCACAGATATTGTTGAAATTGCCCGTATCGCCGACGTTTTAGAACGTCAGGGTGAGCGTTTTATCGATCGTATTCTCAGCCCTAGCGAAAAATTACAGTATCAAAGTCTCAGCGATGGCGTGGCATTTCTCGCCAAGCGCTTCGCGGCAAAAGAAGCCATAGCCAAAGCCCTGGGCACAGGTATAGGTCAGGGTGTCAGCTTTCAGGATATGGTTATAAGCAGTGATGAAAAGGGGGCGCCCTCTGCCGAATTATCTAATGTTGCCGCTGAGATTATGCAGGCCCGCGGTGGTCAGAAAATGCTTATTAGCCTTGCTGACGAGCGCCATTACGCCATGGCCTATGCAGTCCTAACCTAATACTCCAGCGTTATGCAAAACAATTATTAGCTATAACAGTCTTGAAGGGGCGCAAGTGAAATCCTTCAGGCACAATAGCCCATTACAATTTCCAATTATTGATTTAAAAAGAGTGCAATTATGCAGTACCCAACCATAGACCAGACTATTGGCAATACCAGATTAGTGCGTTTGCAGCGCATGCCGGGCGATAGTTCAAATACTATTCTGGCTAAAATGGAAGGGGACAATCCCGCCGGCTCGGTTAAAGACCGACCAGCGCTAAATATGATTAGAAGTGCTCAGGATCGCGGTGAGATCAAACCCGGCGATCACCTTATTGAAGCCACTAGCGGCAACACAGGTATAGCCCTGGCCATGGCCGCGGCAATGATGGACTACCGTTTAACGTTAATTATGCCCGCCAATGCCACCGCTGAGCGCAAAGCGGCGATGACTGCCTACGGCGCTAATCTGATTGAAGTGACTCGAGAGCAGGGCATGGAAGGGGCTCGCGATCTGGCTATGCAGATGCAGGCTGAGGGTCAGGGAACAGTGCTGGACCAGTTTAATAATCCCGACAACCCTTTAGCGCATTATCAGGGAACCGGCCCCGAAATTTGGCGAGATACCGAGGGTTCTGTTACCCATTTTGTTAGCTCCATGGGAACCACCGGCACTATTATGGGTGTCTCGGCCTATCTAAAGCAGCAAACCCCCGATATTCAGATTATTGGCCTACAGCCGGAAGATGGCGCCTCGATACCGGGTATACGCCGTTGGCCAAAAGCCTATTTGCCAGGTATTTTTGATAGCGCTAAAGTTGATCAGGTGATGGATATCTCACAGGCAGATGCCGAACATGCCATGCGCCGTCTCGCCGAGGAAGAGGGTATTTTCTGTGGTGTCTCTGCTGGTGGTGCGGTATCCGCGGCGCTGAAAATCAGCCAGCAGGTTGAAAATGCAGTTATCGTTGCTATTATCTGTGATCGGGGCGATCGCTACCTGTCCTCTGGAATATACGGGTAAGCGGGCAGCTAAAAAAGTTCTAGCGGAGTTGTTACAGTCGTGGGGCTGTAAATCTAACTCGAGTTCAAAACCATGGTTAAAGTTCGCCAACACCATCCTCAGGAAGAATCCGAGCAGATTGATATCCAAGCTTGGGTAGAAAACCTTATTAGGGACTATCCAGTTGATCCCAGCGCCGTTGAGCAAATAACCCACGCCTGCAATTTCGCCAGCGACGCTCTCAAGCAAGACTTTGATCCCGACAAGCTCTGGAGCAATGCCATTGGCTGTTTTCAAACAGCTTTGGAAATGGCCGAAATTCTTGCCGATTTATCCCTCGATGCTGTCGGCCTGCAAGCTACCATTCTCTATCGCGCCGTTCGTGAAGGGCGTATTTCCAACGATAAAGTGCGCAGCGAATTTGGCGCCGAGGTCGCAGGGCTTATTGATAAAGTTCTGCGTATGGCCGTTGTCAGCACCTTAAAAAGTAGCCATGGCCGATCGGTATTTGGTCATGGGGGTGGCCAGCAGGCGAGCAAAATTCGCGAAATGCTAGTTTCAATTATCGACGATATTCGTGTGCCGCTGATTAAAATTGCCGAGCGCACCTGTGCCATCCGCGCGGTCAAAAATGACAGCAGAGAAAAGCGTGTGCGGGTTGCCCGCGAAGTCTTTGATATCTATGCGCCGCTCGCCCATCGTCTCGGGCTGGGCAATATTAAATGGGAGCTCGAAGATCTCTCATTCCGCTATTTGCAGCCCGAGGATTACGCCTCAATCGCCAACCTGCTCGCTGAAAAGCGCCGCGATCGTCAGGCCTATATTAAAGAGGCAGTGCAACAGGTTGAAGCGCAATTAAAAACCTCCGCTATAAAGGGTGAGGTGACCGGCCGCCCCAAACATATTTACTCTATCTGGGCGAAAATGCAGCGCAAAAATCTCAGTTTTTCCGAGGTCTATGATATCCGCGCACTGCGCGTACTGGTGCCGACTATTGCCGACTGCTATGAGGTTCTCGGTTGGCTGCATAGTCAATGGGAAAATATTCCCGGCGAGTACGACGACTATATCGCGGCACCCAAGGAAAATGGTTATCGCTCTCTGCACACAGCAGTTACCGGGCCAGATAACAAAGTTCTCGAGATTCAAGTGCGCACCTTCGATATGCACAGTGAAGCGGAATTGGGTGTCTGCGCCCATTGGCGCTACAAAGGCAGTGATGCCCAGCAGGCCGACAAGAGCTATGAGGAAAAGATTGAATGGTTGCGCCAGGTTCTCGAATGGTCAAATGAAATTGAGGCGAGAACCGATAGAGTTGAAGGCAGCGGTTCGGTCAGTCAATCCCAGTCTAGTATCAATGAAGGCCGCATCTATGTGTTTACCCCTGAGGGGCATGTAGTCGATCTGCCAGTCGGAGCGACCCCTCTGGATTTTGCCTACTATGTGCATACCGGTTTGGGGCATCGCTGCCGCGGTGCTAAAGTCAACGGTCGAATTGCGCCGTTAAACTCACAGCTACAGACCGCAGATCAGGTCAATATTATTACCGCCCGTCAGGGTGAACCATCCCGCGACTGGCTGTCTGCAGCCATGGGTTATCTAAAAACCAATCGCGCCAGAAGTCAGGTGCAATACTGGTTTCGCAAGCAGAATCAGGAACAGAATCGAATTGAAGGAAAAAAGCTTCTCGATCGTGAATTAAGCCAGTTAAATGTCACTGATATAGACCTCGAGAAAGCCGCCCAGCGCTACAACAAACAGGGAGTTGCCGGACTCTATGCGGCAATAGGCGCCGGCGATGTCGGTGTTGAGCAGGTGATTAATTCATCGCAGGTACGTCAGGATAGCAGTAAAGCCATTGAGAGAATTGCCAGCAAAGAACCCATAACAGCTCAGCGTTTTAAATCTTCGGATGTGTTTATTCATGGTGTAGGTAACTTGCTGACCCAGATCGCCCGCTGTTGCAGCCCGGTTCCCGGCGATAATATTGCCGGCTATATTACTCAGGGGCGGGGTATCTCTATCCATCGAGAAGACTGCGGCAATTTTTTGCGTCTGCAAGGGGCTGACCCGCAGAGAATTATCAAAGTTGAATGGGGCGGTGAGCCACAAAAGAACTATCGGGTAAAAATTGTTTTAACTACCTACGATCGCACTGGGCTGTTATTGGATATCACCAAAACAGTAGATCGTCTCGGCTTGCATATCTCCTCAATACAATCAGACGAAGATAGCAGTCACCATAAAAAAATGAATTGCTCACAGATGTTTCTGACCATTGATGTGGCTAGCCTGGAACAGCTGAGTACAGTACTGGCACAGTTAAATCAGATACCCAATGTCAAAGAAGCGCGACGGGTAACAGATTAAAACTCAATTGACCGCCAAAAAAGGTTCCTGAAGATGACCACTGGTTACACGATCGACGACTTGCGATATTTAATGCAGCGACTGCGCGACCCCGAGACTGGATGTCCCTGGGATTTAAAGCAGACCTATAAAACTATCGCCCCGCATACTCTAGAAGAGGTCTATGAAGTTATAGATACGATTGAGCGCAGTGATCTAAGCCACTTGGGTGAAGAATTGGGTGATCTACTGTTTCAGGTTATTTTTTATAGCCAGCTAGGTGCAGAGGAGCAGATATTTGATTTTGATTCTGTAGTCCACGGCATTGTTGAAAAGCTGGTTAGACGCCACCCTCATGTATTTCCCTTGGGCACATTGCAGAGTGTGCGCGACTCCAATACTGACGGCGAGGCAGAAGAGCAACGTATCAAAAAAGTTTGGGAGCAGATAAAAAAACAGGAGCGCGCAGAAAAAGGCGAGCGCGGCACCTTAGATGATATTCCTATGGCAATGCCCGCACTAAGTCGAGCCTGTAAGCTACAAAAAAGAGCAGCGACAACAGGCTTTGATTGGGATAACAGTAAAGATGTGCTCAATAAAGTCAAAGAAGAGATTGTCGAGCTCGAAGCAGAGATGCAGGCCGATAATAAAATGGCGATGGAAGAGGAGTTGGGCGATTTACTGTTTAGTTGTGTCAATCTGGCACGCCATCTGAGTATTGATCCAGAGCGAGCCATGCGTTCGGCAAACAATAAATTCCAACGCCGTTTTCAGGCAATGGAGAAGCTTGCCGGCGAAAAACAACCTTCAATACTGTCTGATATGTCAGTCGAGGAAATGGAGTTGTTGTGGACTCAGGTCAAGGAAGCAGAATAAGAGTGGAAAAATAGGGCTTTAGAATTTTCAAACCCCGGTTCCTAGGCTTGTTTGACTATATTAATACGTGTATTGTGATCGGCCTTTTTTCGGCTAGAGTTTAAGGAAATCCATTGATGAAAGTTATTTTGTTAGGCCCACCAGGCGCAGGTAAAGGTACACAGGCGCAATTTATTACTGAAAAGTACGGAATCCCACAGATATCGACAGGCGATATGCTTAGATCAGCAGTAAAAGCTGGCACTGAGCTGGGTCTAAAAGTGAAAGATATTATGGCTTCCGGTGGATTGGTGTCTGATGAAATTATTATTGCATTGGTAGAAGAGCGCATTCAGCAAGCTGACTGTAGCAATGGCTTCTTGTTTGATGGCTTCCCGAGAACGATTCCTCAGGCACAGGCCCTGGTCGATGCTGGTATAGCCATTGAATATGTTGTCGAGATTGCCGTTGATGACGAGCAGATTGTCTCTCGATTGAGTGGTCGTCGCGTGCATGAAAATTCTGGCCGCGTCTACCATATTGAGCACAACCCACCGAAGAGCGAAGGTCTTGATGATGAAACTCAAGAGCCATTGATTCAGCGTGAAGATGACAAAGAAACGACAATTCGCAATCGACTGTCTATCTACCACAATCAAACTAAACCGCTGGTTGCGTTTTACACTGAATTATCTAAATCACAGAGTGGCGGCCCGGTGTTTTCGACCATTGATGGTTTGGGTGGTCTTGATGAAGTTCAGGCAAGAATTGTAAAAACTCTCGGATAACAGTTAATTTAAGCTTTAAATCTTTTTTTAAAGCAAAGTTAAAAATTCTAAAAAAAGCAGTACATTTTTAAAATGTGCTGCTTTTTTTTTACATTTTTTTAAAAACAACGCTGTTTACTAATGAAATTTAAATATTTGGTTGGTAAATCAATGCACTCTTGCTTAAACTGCGCGTCAGTAGGGTAGCGGTATTTTGTAAAACAAACTTACAAGTTGTCTTTTTTAAGTGAGGAACAAGCAAATGAAAAGTCCAGCAAAGAAAAAAGTTAAAAAAACAAAAGCAAAATCAAAAGCGCAAATTACACCGATTCAAAAAGCTAAAAATTCTGTTAATGCTGTGGCAAAACAACTTGCTGCTCACAATAAAAAGCATACAACAGTTGTCACTCGAGTTAATAAAGCAAAAGCTAAAATTTCTGTTAAAGCGACAGCTGCTGCAAAGAAAGCACTTGCCGCTGCAAGAGCTCAAGCCAGTGCCAGTCGCAAGCAAAGTGCTGCTCTGCGCGATAGCCTAAAGAAAGCTAAAAGTGATTTTAAAATTGTTGAAGTTAAGCAAAAACTGGCTGCTGCTGAGAGCGCTGCCAAAGCAGCGGTTCTAAAAGCTGAAGAGAGATTGCAGGCTGCTCAAGATGCTGATCTGGCTGCTGCAGTTAAACGATTTGAAAAGCGCTGGTTAAAAACGCGCGCCAAAGTAACTTCAAAAAGAATGAAAGCAGCAGAGAAAAGTGCTGCTCTAAAAGTTAAAGCGGCTGAAAAAGTTGCTGTGGCAAAACTTAAAGCTCTCGCTGGTAAAACAGGAGAAGCTCTAGAAGTTGCTAAGAAACCTGCCGCTAAAAAAGCTGTTGCCAAGAAGCCCGCTGCTAAAAAGAAAGCGGTTGCTAAAAAGTCGGCTGCAAAGAAAGCCGTTGCCAAGAAGAAAGCAGCGAAGAAAGCAGTAGCGAAGAAGCCAGCAGCGAAGAAAGCGGTAGCGAAAAAGCCCGCAGCTAAGAAAGCAGTAGCGAAGAAGCCAAAGGCAAAGAAAGCAGTTGCTAAGAAGCCAGTAGCTAAGAAAGCTGTGGCGAAGAAGTCAAAGGCAAAGAAAGCAGTTGCTAAGAAGCCAGTAGCTAAGAAAGCCGTAGCGAAGAAGCCAGCAGCGAAGAAAGCAGTAGCGAAGAAAGCAGTAGCGAAAAAGCCAGCGGCTAAGAAAGCAGTTGCCAAGAAGCCAGCAGCTAAGAAAGCCGTAGCGAAGAAGCCAGCAGCGAAGAAAGCAGTAGCGAAAAAGCCAACGGCCAAAAAAGCAGTTGCTAAGAAGCCGGCAGCTAAGAAAGCGGTTACAAAAAAACCTGCGGCTAAAAAAGCTGTAGTGAAAAAGGCGCCAGTTAAGAAAACAGCTGCTAAGAAAGCAACAGGCAAAAAATCTTAATAGTTTAATTGCTTGTAGACCTGTAAAATCCCCTGCCATCAAGGTGGGGGATTTTTTTTGCCCTCAAAAATCATGCACCTCCCTATAGTTAGGGATTGTAACTATGACATCTATCTTAGCGATTGAAACCTCTACGCCCGCATGCTCGGTTGCGCTTATTGTCGGCGAGTCTAAATTTTTTCGTTATTCCGAAGAGCCGCGTTCTCATACAAGGCTTATTATGGGAATGATCGATGAGGTACTGAACGAAGCTAGTATAACGGTTGATAACTTGGATGCTATTGCAGTTACTGTTGGTCCTGGTTCATTTACTGGCCTGCGCATAGGCTTTTCCACTGCTCAGGGTCTAGCCTTTGGTGCAGATATTCCGGTTATTCCTGTATCCACACTGCAGGTAATGGCGCAGACTTATAGACGCAAATATGCAGAGATTATGGATTGCTCGCAGTCTGTTATGCCGCTTCTGGATGCGCGAATGGGTGAGTTCAATTGCGGAATTTATCAACTGGACAGTAGCGGTCAGTTTAAAGCTGCTATTGAAGATCAGCTGCTCGATAAAGCTAATGCTCTGAAACTTTGTAAAAGTTTAAATCCCGCTATTATTGTCGGTGACCATGGTGCCTTATTTGAAAACTCATTACTTGAAAGCTCAGAAATTAATAGTTATTCACTTCAAGCACTCTATCCAGATGCTGTTGACCTAGTGGATATTGCCCTTGCCAATTTTGCCGCGGATGGGGCTGTGCCGGTTGACCAGGTAGAATTAGTTTATCTGCGTGGCACTGATGCTTGGAAAAAACACACACCCTTAAGGACCCTTTAAGTTATGGATTATTTGCAAGCTGTCTGGTTGGCCATCATTCAGGGTATCTCCGAATTTTTGCCAATCTCCAGTTCCGCCCATTTAATTCTGCCTTCAGAAATACTTGGCTGGCCCGACCAGGGTCTGGCCTTTGATGTGGCTGTACATGTAGGTTCATTGATCGCTGTGATTATCTATTTTCGCAATGATATTGTCAGCCTGACTCAGGCTTGGCTAGACAGCGTATTTGTTCGTCGCCACAGCCCTGAAAGCAAACTTGCCTGGTTTATTATTTTAGGCACAGTGCCCGCAGGCCTTACCGGTTTAATGTTGGGTGGACTGATTGAGCTGCATCTGCGGTCTATGTCGGTAATTGCATTTACAACGATCTTCTTTGGCCTGTTATTGGCCTGGGCAGATATGCATGGCAAAGGTGAGCGCGGTATTAATGCCTTTACTTGGAAGTCAGCGCTGTTTATCGGTGGCGCTCAGGCGCTGGCCTTAATTCCCGGCACCTCACGCTCTGGAGTTACTATTACTGCAGCGTTGGCCTTGGGTTTTGATCGTGAAACTGCGGCGCGTTTTTCGTTTCTGCTGGCAATTCCAATTATTGTGCTCAGCGGTGGTTTAAAAGGGCTGGAATTAATCGGCGCTGAATCAGTCGACTGGACTATGATTGCAATTGGCACTGTACTGTCTGGAATTACCGCTTATTTATGTATCAAACTCTTTTTGAAGGTAATTCAACAGATAGGTATGTTGCCATTTGTTATTTATAGAATGCTGCTGGGCGCTTTACTTATTTACCTTATATGGTAATTCTTACGCTCGGTAATGATTCTCACAGACAGTTTTAGTATTGGTTTTAATGGTTAACGCTAGGTAATCAAGGTAAGGGAAAAGGAATTGAAAATGACTGCAACAGAAAGCACAAAAGAAATATTTAATGGCGAACTGGGTAAATTTATCGATCAGTCGCCAACACCATTTCACGCTGTATCGACAATGTCTGAAATGCTCACAGAAGCAGGTTTTATTGCCCTTAGTGAAGCAGAAGAATGGTCATTGCAGCAGGGCGGTAAATATTTTGTCACTCGCAATGGTTCATCCCTTATTGCTTTTATTGTAGGTACAGATGGGCTTGCCGAGACCGGCATCCGTATGGCCGGCGCGCATACAGATAGTCCCTGCCTGATGGTTAAGCCGCAGCCGGAGCTATTAAATAACCAATATTATCAACTCGGTGTTGAGGTCTATGGTGGTGCTCTATTAAACCCTTGGTTTGATCGTGATCTGTCAATTGCCGGCCGACTTGTCTACAAAGATAAAAATGGCCAGCTAAAGCAAAAGCTGGTTAATTTTGATGACCCGGTGGCTATGATTCCAAGCCTTGCTATCCATCTAGATCGCGAGGCAAACAGTGGCCGCACCGTTAATGCACAAACTGATATCCCGCCGATATTAATGCAAGCCAAAGAGAAGCAGGATTTTCAACAACTGCTCCGCGATCGTTTTTTAAGCCAGGACGAGCAGGTGATGGACTATGAACTGTGCTTTTATGATGTTCAGCAGGCAGCTACCTTGGGTCTTAAAAAAGAATTTTTCGCCTCGGCGAGACTGGATAATCTGCTCAGCTGTTTCGTGGCTACCAAAGCGCTGATCAAGGCTAAGACTAATAGCACATCGCTAATTGTCTGCAATGATCATGAAGAGGTCGGCAGCGTCTCCTCTGTGGGTGCAGATGGCCCATTTTTGGAATCTGTGGTTGAGCGCCTCTGTGAGGCTGATAGCCAGGCCGCTAATAAAGCCCGTGTGCTCGGCAGCTCTCTGCTGATCTCCTGCGATAATGCTCATGCTGTGCATCCAAATTTTGCCAGTAAGCATGATAAGGGTCACAGCCCACTGCTTAATGGCGGCCCAGTGATCAAAGTTAATGTGAAGCAGAGATATGCTACCAACGGAGTGACTGCCAGCCTGTTTAAGCAGATGTGCGAAGCGGTGAATGTGCCAGTGCAGACGTTTGTCTCACGCAGTGATCTTGGTTGCGGCAGCACCATTGGTCCTATGACATCAGCCAAACTCGGCGTACCGACTCTGGATGTGGGTATTCCCCAGTTGGCAATGCACTCCTGTCGCGAAGTGACCGGAACAGCAGATCCGCAACGCTTAACCGCAGTGTTAACCCATTTTTTCAATCTGCCGGGTAAACTTCAGGTCGAGTTAGAGAGCGATTAATCAAGCTTTGACTGCGTCTCTGAGCAAGATAGATTATCATGGCAGGCTTAAACCAGAATTAGAGTTAGTAGAGTATTTATGAGTAAGCAGCGTGTTTTAACCGGCATCACAACGTCGGGAACCCCTCATTTAGGCAACTATGTGGGTGCTATTCGCCCGGCGATTGAAGCCAGTCGCAGCGGCGATTTTGAATCCTTTTTCTTTTTGGCTGATTACCATGCACTGATCAAGTCTCAGGATCCTGAGCTAGTTCATCGATCCACACTGGAAATTGCCGCCGCCTGGTTGGCGCTGGGTCTGGATACAGATAAAGTGACTTTCTACCGCCAGTCGGATATTCCCGAGATCACCGAGTTGACTTGGTTTCTAACCTGTATGACTGCCAAGGGTTTAATGAACCGCGCCCATGCCTACAAAGGTGCAGTGCAGGCCAATGAAGAGGCCGGTGAAGATGCTGACTTCGGTATTAATATGGGCTTGTTTAGTTACCCGATTTTAATGGCGGCAGATATTTTAATGTTTAATGCCCACAAGATACCTGTGGGTAAAGATCAGATTCAGCATGTAGAAATGGCACGCGATGTAGCTGGGCGATTTAACCATCACTACGGTGAGCACTTTGTCTTGCCCTCTGCGGTAGTGGACGACAATGTTGCTATCCTGCAGGGTCTGGATGGACGCAAGATGAGCAAAAGCTACGGCAATACCATTCCACTGTTTTTAAGTGCCAAGAAACTCAAGAAACATATCAATAAGATTAAAACCAATTTACTCGAGCCCGGTGAACCGAAAGATCCAGATACCTCTGCGGTTTTCCAGATTTGGAAGGCTTTTGCTACTGCAGAGCAGACTGCTGAGATGCGCGAGGAGTTTGCCAATGGTATTGCCTGGGGTGAGGCTAAGAAGCGTTTATTTGAGCTTGTTGATGGCCAGTTGGCTGAAGCCCGTGAGCGCTACGATGAATTGATTGAAAACCCCGAGCAGGTCGAGCAGGTTTTGCAAAAGGGCGCTGAGAAAGCGCGCAGAGAGAGCAGTGCTCTTCTAGCCAAACTGCGTCATGCGGTGGGAATACGACCTCTGGCATAAGTCTTAAACTATTTTGCAGCCGTAATTAATGAGAATTGAACAATTGCGCGCTATAATGCCGCCGAATTATTGATATCACGTTTTTACTGGAGATAACCTTTGATGAATACAATCACTAGCAGCCGACTGAAAAATTTTCTATTAATCACTTTAGCCAGTGCGCTTTTGTGGGGCTGTGGCTCCAGTGACAACGCAGTTGAGCTTACTGCAAAACAGGAACAGCAGGTTGCCGAGCGCATTGCGCCAGAGGGCCATGTCTCTATGGCTGGTCAGGTTGCTTCTGCCTCTTCTTCATCTGCAAGTGCAGGTGCTGCCCGTTCAGGCTCAGATATCTATGCCACAAACTGCATTGCCTGTCACAGCTCCGGTGTTGCCGGCGCGCCAATTCTAGGCGATGTAGCGGCTTGGTCTGCTCGTTTGGGTAAGGGTATTGAGACGGTTTACACTAATGCTATCAACGGTATCGGCGCTATGCCAGCCCGCGGAACCTGCATGGATTGTAGCGATGATGAAGTGATTGCCGCTATTGATCATATTCTTGATAACAGCAAATAAGTTGTGTTCAAATTTAAAGCCCGCCTTCAGGCGGGCTTTTTTTTACCTGTACTTTTTAGATTATTTTATCCGGCAGTAGCTACTTCTAACTGCGGACCTGCATCCACTATCTCCTGAGAGGGTGTAAAGCTTTGAATATTTTCCACAAACAACCTAGCGAGCTTGGCCGCCTGTTCATCGTATGACTCCTGATTATCCCAAGCATTGCGCGGGTTGAGATATTTGCTATCGACGCCGGCAATTTTCAGAGGCACATCGAGATTTAAGACATCCAGATGCTCGGTGGAACAGCCCTCTAACGAACCGTTGGTGATAGCGGTAACCACAGCTCTTGTCACCGGAATTGGAAAGCGATTTCCCTTGCCGCCAACACCGCCAGAGCCACCAGTCCAGCCAGTGTTAACCAGATAGACCTTAGAGCCAAACTCTTCGATACGGCGCATCAACAGTTCGGCGTAGACACTGGCCGGCCGCGGCATAAAGGGTGCACCGAAACAGGTTGAGAAAGTCGGGTGAATGCCCGCTTCTGCACCCACCTCTGTGGAGCCAACTCGCGCCGTGTAGCCGCTTAAAAAGTGGTAGGCCGCCGCTTGTTTGCTGAGTAGCGATACTGGTGGCAGTACACCAGTGACATCACAGGTGAGGAAAATAATATTCTTTGGTTCACCGGACTGGTTTTCCATGCAGCGTTTTTCAACGTGCCCAAGAGGATAGCTACAGCGGCCATTTTCGGTGAGCGAAGTGTCGCAGTAATCAGCTGTGCGCTGATTGTCGGAGATAACCACATTTTCAATAATCGAGCCAAAGCGAATGGCATCCCAGATCACCGGTTCATTCTTCTGGCTTAAGTCGATGGTCTTGGCGTAGCAGCCACCCTCGATATTAAATACTGTACCCTTGCCCCAGCCGTGTTCATCATCGCCAATCAGGTAGCGGTCGGGGTCTGCTGAAAGTGTCGTTTTACCGGTGCCTGATAGACCAAAGAAAAGTGCTGTATCGCCATCTTCGCCGACATTAGAGGCGCAGTGCATCGGCATTACATCTTGCTCTGGCAGGAGAAAATTCTGCACTGAGAACATGGCTTTTTTCATCTCGCCGGCATAGCGCATTCCGGCAAGCAGAACTTTGCGCTGTGCGAAGTTGATGATCACGACGCCGTCGCTGTTGGTTCCGTCCCGATCGGGATCACAGATAAAGTTTGCCGAGTGAAGTATTTGCCATTTCTGTTTGCCAGATGGGTTGTAGTTGTCTGTGCGAATAAACATATTGCGCGCAAACAGGGCATGCCATGCGGTTTCTGTGGTTACTTCGACGGGAATGTAATGCTCTTGGTTCTGGCCGACATGCAGCTGAGAGACAAAGCGCTCCTTTTCGGCAATATATGCGGCGACACGTTCCCACAGGGCATCAAATTTTGCGGCGTCAAAGGGGCGGTTGACCGAGCCCCAATCTATCGACTCCCTAGAGCTGGGTTCTTGAACAATAAATCGGTCTGCTGGTGATCTTCCGCTGCGCTTGCCAGTGATGGCGAGAAATGCGCCGGTATCTGCGAGATGTCCCTCGCCACGTTCTACAGCTGTTTCAATAAGCTCGGCTGAGCTCGGGTCGGTGTGGACTACTACTTCGGTCATTTTCTTCCTCTCTTCCTAAGGTGAACGAAAATAAATGGTTTCTGCTTTCCATCAGTCTTTTAATTATGCCAGATAAGTTTTTCCTAATCTAAGTCTGGCACAGGGAATTATTTGTTCTCTAATGTTAGTGTATGGGTGGTTTAGGTGGATCAAAAAGTTGCTGAACATCGTTTTCAGTAAATCGATATTGCTCAGAACAAAATTCACAGGTAATCACAATAAGCCCCTGTTCTGCTGACATTTCAACCACTTCATCGCGGCCGAGAGAGATCAGTGCCGACTCGGTTCGCTGTCTTGAACAGCTACACGCAAAGCTCATTGGCTGCGGATCAAAGAGGCGTAATTCCTGTTCATGAAATAGTCGGTATAACTGGTCATTATGAGAGAGTTGCAACTGTTCGGTATCTGTCAGTGTTGCAAACAGCACGGATAGGTTCTGCCAGTCATCGGCGCTTTTCTCTGCATCTGCGGATGAGGGAAGCTGCTGAATTAACATTCCCGAGGCAGATTCTGAGTTTGAGGCTAATTTGATTTTAGTTGGCAACTGCTCGGATTGATAAAAATAGAATTCCAAACACTGACTGAGGTTGTCACCATCCAGAGGAACAACGCCCTGGTAGCGCTCTTTACCCTCAGGTTCAATAGTAATCGCTAGAACCCCACTGCCGAGTAGCTCTTGCAGGCTGCTGGCACCTTGAAGATTGTCGAAGTCCCCGCGCGCAATACCGCGCAGTTTGTGGCCCTGCGAACATTCAGCCATCAGCGTGGAGACTGGGCCATCACCTGTCGCCTGGATAGTAATCATGCCGGTGTTCTTCAGAGTTGTACTGAGTAGACTGACGGCGGCAAGAAATTCACCAAATAGCAGTGCAACCTGAGGCGGGTATTTTTGCTTGATCAGCAGGTCCTGATAGCTTGCTGATAGGGTGGTTATTTCGCCACGTATATCAGTACCATCAAACAGGAAACGTTGCAGAGAGTCGTTATTAATCATAGGGCGCGTATTGTACTGAAATTTTTCTTAATTGCTTTTAATTACTTAAAAAACGATGAATTTGACGGCGCTGTTTTTTATTCGGCCTGCCATCGCTGACCACGGCGCTATTGGCCGCCTTGCGCTGAGCGCTGTCCTTCTCTCTCAACTCAATGCTCTCAGCGGTTTCGCTGTACAGCAGCATGGCTTCGGGAGCGCCGCGGCGCTGCTCTGAAAGAGCGATGACTTCTACGGTCTTGTTGTCAAAGCCCTGGCGAATAGTCAGCACTGTGCCAACCTCGAGCTGGCGACTGGCTTTTGATTTATTGCCGTCGATATGAACTTTGCCATTTTCGATCGCCGCTTTTGCCAGTGAGCGGGTTTTAAAAAACCGCGCCGCCCACAGCCATTTGTCGATGCGGACTTTTTCCAGTGGCTGCTTTTGCTCTTTACTCATCGGCAGTACTAATAATTTGTTGGAATGAATTAATCATCGGGAAAGCGCCAGATGTGCGCGACTCCCCTTGGCTATCCGGCTGTTCTATGCAGAGAAGATGTTCAATGCCGAACTGTTGTGCTGAGTACAAGATAGATTCTGAATCATCGATAAACAGGGTGCGTGCTGGATCGAAGCCCACAGACTCTTGTAAGCGCTGCCAGAACCTCTGATCCTCTTTAGGTTGTCCGTAGTCATGGGAAGAGATAACCGAGTCGAGAAGGCTTTCTATGCCGGTCAGGGCAAACTTTATAGCAACACTGTCGCGATGGGCATTGGTGGCCAATACCCGCTGTTTATTGTGCAAGCCAAGAGTTTCTAAAAAGGGACGCACAAAAGGGCGCTCTCCGATCAGGTGGCTTATTTCATGTTTGAGTTCAATGATATTCAGATTGAGTTCACGAGACCAGAAATCGGTGCAATACCAGTTGAGTGTGCCTTGATTTTCACGCATCCGCTGCTGCAATTTGTCGATAACTAAATCAACGGAAGTATTGTTCTCTTCCGCGTAGCGTTTTGGCAGATGATGTAGCCAGAAGAAGTTATCGAAATGCAGGTCGAGTAGAGTTCCATCCATATCCAGAAGTACAGTATCGATATTTTGCCAATTCAGCGAAATCAAAAGAGATCATCCGGTAAGTTGTTCTCGGCACCGCTGGGCAGAGCTTCGCCGCCAGTTAGCTCCGGGACATTTTCAGCTTTAAAGAACTCGAAGATGCCGCTCTGCTTAGGATCCACACGCTTGCCGGTTTTGGCATCTATCTTAACCATCAGCATTCCATCTGGCTGAGGTCGATTGATATCCTCCACGCCATCCAGTGCCTCGCGAACAAAGTCGATCCAGATCGGTAGAGCTGCAGAGCCACCGTATTCATTGCGGCCAATCAGAGAGTTATCATCAAAACCTACCCAGGTGCTAACCGTAAGGTGGGGCGAGTATCCAGAGAACCAGGCATCGCGAGGACCGTTGGTGGTACCGGTCTTACCTGCCAGGTCGGAGCGCTTAAGTACCTTGGCCTTGGTTCCGGTACCGCGCAAAATCACATCTTTTAACATTGAGTCGATAATGAAGGCGGTTTGTTTATCGATCACCCGGGTAGCGATGGGGTTGCTTGCCTCCGGCATCTCTTCAAGTGCTCGCTTAATCAACTCGAAACTTTCATTTTCATCTTGCAGGCGTGATTCCTGTGCCAACTCATTAAGCAATTCTTCCAGTTGCAGATCGACCTCGTCGACTGCATTCGAAAGAGGTTCAATTTGCAGAGACTGATCTTGTTGAGAGGAGTTGGAAGACTCTAAATTGGTAGCATCGCAATTTTCGCAAACCGTATCCGGTGTTGCTCGGTAGATGATATTGCCGTCTCGATCGATCACGGTTGCTAGCAGATAGGGCTCAACGCGATAACCGCCGTTGGCAATAATATTGTAGGCACTGGCAACTTTGAGTGGTGTCATCGCATGACTGCCAAGGGATAGGGACAGATCTAATGGCATTTCACCTGTATCAAAACCAAAGCGCTGCAGTCCTTCAAGAGTGCGATCAATTCCCATACGTCTTAACAATCGGATAGAAACCATATTGCGCGAGCGGTAGAGGGCTTCACGCAAACGTGTCGGTCCATAGAATTTACCGCCGTCGTTTTCCGGTCGCCACATATCCTCGAGATTTTTATCGTTAAACACCACCGGTGCATCATTGATTACTGAAGCGGCAGTAAAGCCGTTATCCAGAGCAGTGGTGTAAATAAACGGTTTGAAATTTGAACCCGGCTGGCGAAGGGCCTGAGTGACACGATTAAATCGGCTGTGGCGAAAATCGAAACCGCCAACCAAGGATCGAATAGCGCTGTCCTTGGGCTCCAAAGCAATCAGTGCCGCTTGGACATCAGGTATCTGAGCTAACTGTAAGGAGTTATCGGTATCGCGTATTACGCGAATTAAATCCCCGCGCGTAAAGACTTCAGAGGCACCTTGAATCGGTGCTGTGCGCGCATTGATAGTTTTAAATAGTCGCAGACCCTTGAGTCCATCGACCCAGTTGAGGTCTTCCAACTCACCGTTGCGATTGAGCAATGTCAGGTGATCTTCGGCAACTTCACTGACAATTGCCGGCTCTAGACTGCCGTAGATCGATGTTTTGCCCAATACAGTTTGCCACTCTTCTTCTGCAATGGCGCTCTGCTCTGGGCCTCGATAACCATGGCGTTTATCGTAGGCCATAATTCCCGACTGCAGCGCCTTAACGGCACTCTTTTGCATTTTGGAATCGATGGTGGTGATTGCCGAGTAACCTTCGGTATAGGCTTTAAGGCCAAATTTACTGATCACTTGCTGGCGCACCATTTCAGCGATATAGGCGGCATCCAGCTCAGAGATGGACCCGTGATAGGAGGCATTGTCCTGTTCTGCCACCGCAGCCTGATACTGCTGTTTGTCGATATTTTCCAGTAATAGCATGCGCCCAAGTATCCAGTTTCTGCGCAGTAGCGCACGCTGTGGATTGGCTATGGGATTATAAGTTGAGGGTGCTTTGGGCAGTCCGGCGATCATAGCAATCTGCGCTATAGACAGTTCTTCGAGACTCTTGCCATAGTAGACATGGGCTGCGGCACCAACCCCATAGGCGCGGTTACCCATATAAATCTTATTGGTGTAAAGAGAGAGAATTTCCTCTTTGCTCAGCTCCTCCTCAATTTTAAAGGCGAGCAGTATTTCATTAAATTTACGGGTAAATTCCTGACGATTACTGAGGAAGAAGTTGCGTGCCACCTGCATGGTGATGGTGCTACCACCGCTGCGGATACTGCCTGTGGTCACCAACTCGACTGCAGCACGCAGTAAACCTGAGACAACAATGCCGCGATGCTCAAAGAAACTGTCATCTTCGGCGGCGAGAAAGGCATCAATCATCGGTTGAGGAATTTCTTCAAAGGAAACCGGAGAGCGCTTTTTCTCGCCGAACTCGGCAATTACTTTCAAATCTTGTGAATAGATTCGCAGTGGAATTTGTAACTCGATCTCCTTTAGTTCCTCGACTGATGGGAGTTTTGGGCTAAGGTACAGGTAAAGACAGGAGGTCACTATAAGAAAGCCGCCTGTTCCAAGGAGAGCCAACATAGCTAATGGCTTGAGTAATTTACGCGTAGGGATAAACACTATTTTTGGGCACCTGAAAAATTCAACGTCTATTATAGTGTGTAGGGAATGTGAAGTGCATCATTTGCAAGATTACCGCAGATTGTTAATGTAGTTTCTAACACAGATATTACACAAGTTTAGTTGGGTACTCTCGCCGAGGGTGGCTGATTTAAAGGAATTAAAGACAATATGGAATTTTTTGATTTTTTCTCGAACCCCTCGAAACCAATGGTAGGGCTTGATATTTCCTCTTCCGCTGTGAAGTTGGTGGAGCTGAGCAGAACTGGCGAAGGCTATAAAGTAGAAGCCTACCGAGTACTGCCGTTACCTGCCAATACAGTGGTAGAAAAAAATATTGCCGACCTCGACGCACTCTCGGAAACAATCGAGTCAGTGGTTAAACGCTCGGGCAGCAAACTTAAAGACACTATAGCCGCCGTTTCTGGGTCATCGGTTATCACCAAAGAGATAGAACTTCCCGCAGGCCTTACCGAGTTGCAGATGGAAATGCAGATAGAAGTCGAAGCTGATCAGTATATTCCCTACCCAATGGAAGAAGTGGCCTTTGATTTTGATGTTATTGGTCCGGTGGAGGACAATCCCGAGCTGGTCAAGGTATTGCTCGCCGCCTGCCGACAGGAGAATGTAGAGCATCGACGCCAGGCGCTAGAAATGGCTGGGCTACAACCTAAGGTAATAGATGTTGAGGGCTTTGCTGTAGAGCGCGCCTATAAGTTGATGGAAGGTCAGCTTGATCAGGTTGGCGACCAGGTTGTTGCCATCGCTGATATAGGCGCAACCATGTTTACCTTTACAGTGTTGGTCGATGGCAAAACTATCTACAGCCGCGAGCAGCTATTCGGCGGCAAACAGTTAACCGAAGAAATCCAGCGCCGCTATGGTCTGTCCTGGGAAGAGGCCGGCGAGGCAAAGCGCAAAGGCGGCCTGCCCGAAGACTATGAAAGTGAAGTGCTGGAACCGTTTAAAGAGTCACTGATTCAACATATCACCCGTTCCCTGCAGTTCTTTTATTCATCGAGCCATTTCAATTATGTCGATCAACTTTTTCTCGCCGGTGGGGTGTCTGCACTGGAGGGCTTAGTCGATGAAGTTGAGCGGGCGATTGGTCTGCCCACAGCTGTGGCAAACCCGCTGGCAAATATGCAGCTGAGCAAGTCTATCAATGCTTCGGCAATAGCCAATGATGCCCCGGCATTGTTGCTTGCCGTAGGGCTGGCCATGAGGAGTTTCGAATAGATGACAAGTATCAACTTACTTCCCTGGCGCGAAGAGTCCCGCGAGCAGCGCAGAAAAGCCTTTCTCGGCAAATTATTCGCCGCCGCCCTGGTTGGCACTGTGCTGGTATTTATATGGATTACGCTCGCTCAGGCGCGCTTGGATAACCAAAATTCGCGCAACAGTTATCTGCAGTCGAATATTGCCGAGATGGATAAAAAAGTTGCTGAAATCAGTGAGCTCAAGAGCAAAAAGCAGGAGATGATTTCACGCATGAAGGTTATTCAGGACCTGCAGGGGAATCGTTCGGAAATCGTTAAGATATTTGATGAGCTAGTTCGTGCGGTTCCAGATGGTGTCTATCTGGCAACCCTTGAGCAGAGCGAGGATAGCGTCAAAATGTCCGGTTTCTCGGAATCCAATAATCGTATTTCCGCACTGATGAGGAATCTCGATAACTCATACAAGTACGAGGAATCAAATCTCACTAAGGTTCAGCAGGATTCGACCCTTGGCGATCAGGGCAGTGTATTCGATCTGCAGATCAAAATAGAAAAATTTGTTCTCGGTGAGCCTGAAGTTGTAGCGCCGTAGAAAATTGAATAACTAAAGAGCAGTTATTAAAAACTCATAAATTTATAGCAGGGACGTTATGCCATTTTTAGAAAGCATAAAAGAGTTAAAGGATATTGATTTTGCCGAACTGGATGTTCAGCAAATTGGTGTTTGGCCGACCGCTTTAAAAACACTTTTAGTCGTCTTGATCGCAGTCATAATCCTAACTTTAGGTTATTTTTTCAAAGTCCAGGATATTCGTCAGCAGACTCAGCGCGCCGCAGAGCAGGAGGTCGAATTGTTACAGCAGTATCAGAGCAAAGCTTTCCTGGCCGCCAATCTCGATGCCTACCGCCAGCAGATGATCGAGTTGGATGAAACCTTTGGTGCACTCTTAGAACAGCTACCCAAAGACACCGAGGTTCCGGGGCTGCTTGAGGATATTACCGAAGTCGCCTACGGCAGCGGTCTCAGCATGAAGTCGATATCACTGGAGCCGGAAAAAGTCTCTGAGTTTTATATTGAACTGCCAATCAGGATTGATGTGACCGGCGATTACCACGACTTTGGCTCCTTTGTCAGCGGCGTGGCCTCACTGCCGCGAATCGTAACTCTGCATGATTACTCAATAAAAGAGTCTGATGCCTCGCAACTAAATATGGTGATAGAGGCAAAAACCTATCGCTATAAAGCGGAGGCAGAATAATGAGTATTTACCCTTTAGGACTAATGCTGTTATTTACGCTGATCTTGACTGGCTGTTCGGGAGATCAGCAACATGCAGACTTGGATGAGAAAATGATCGATGCCCGCAATAGACCCCAGGGCACTATTGAGCCGCTGCCCACCTATCCGCCGGCTGAGCGCTTTAACTATTCGGCCCTCGCCCTGCGCAGTCCGTTTGAGCCGCCGCTACCGTTAAACGGCGAAGAAAAAATCTCCGGCAATGCAGTGTCGGCCCCAGACCAGTCACGTCGTAAAGAGCCCCTTGAGCTGTTTAATTACAGTGCTCTCAGCATGGTCGGCACTCTGGCCAAAGATAATAATATCTGGGCGTTGATCAACGATGGTAATGGCCGAGTTCACCGGGTGAGATCAGGTAATTATCTGGGTAGAAACTTCGGCTTGATTACGAATATAGGCGCCTTTGAAATAGAAATTATGGAAACCGTTCCAGACGGTAAAGGTGAATGGATTAACCGGCCGCGAACCATGGCCATGGATGAAGAGTGAGTAACTCGCTAGGGAAAAGTAAAATGATAAGTCGAATCAAAAATTTGTATTTGTTATTGGTGATGTTGCCAGTATTTGCTTGGGGAGAAGTTCAGGTAACTGATATCGAATTTGCATCCCTTCCCGGCGAGCAGTTTGAAATTATACTGCAATTCTCCGAGAGTCCACCGCAGCCGAAAGCCTATGAGATAAGTGTGCCCGCGCGCTTGATTCTGGATTTTCCCGGTGTCGGCAGTAGTCTGACTGAGAAGAAATATGCACTGGGATTTGAGAATGCCAGCGATGCAGTGATTATTGCCGATGGCAGTCGAACTCGATTGATTGTCAATCTAACCGAATCGGTGCCTTTTAAAACCGATATTAGCGGTAACAGTATGACCCTGAGAGTCGGTGCCAATGGTGCTGCTAAGTTTGATGCAGGTTCGGTGCGTCAAACCAGCAATGGATCAGAAAATTTTGCTGATGATGTCAGTGATCTGGCTGTTACCGACGTTGATTTCCGTCGGGGTAAAGATGGCTCAGGCACAATTAGCATCGGCCTTAGTCAGCCCTCGGTCAATGTAGATATTGACCGTAACAGCAGTGAAATAAAACTCTCTTTTTACCAGACAAACCTGCCCGAGCGTTTGGATAGACGCCTGGATGTTATCGACTTCGCCACTCCGGTGCAGACGATTGATAGCGTGCAGGAAGGCTCTACTACGAGCATTACAATTGAGGCTTCTGGACAGTACGACTATTTGGCTTATCAGGCCGATGGTCAGTATGTAGTTAATATCAAACCGCTTACCGATGCCGAGGTTGAGGAGCAGAGTAAAAAATTCGCTTTTAATGGTGAGCGCCTGACCCTTAACTTTCAGAATATTGAAGTTCGTTCAGTGCTGCAGATTATCGCCGAATTCACCTCTCTCAACCTAGTTGCCAGTGACACCGTGACCGGCAGTATCACCCTGAGATTGGACAATGTTCCCTGGGATCAGGCTCTGGAAATTATTCTCAAGGCCAAGGGGCTGGATAAGCGTCAAGAGGGCAATGTCTTGATGGTGGCGCCGGCGGCGGAAATTGCCGAGCAGGAACGCCTGCAGGTCGAAGCCAATAAGCAGTTGCAGGAATTAGCCCCGTTGGAAACCGCCTTTGTGCGAATTAAATATGCTGATGCCGGTGAGATATTTGAATTATTTACTGCCCGTAGCACCGAGACAGGACAGTCCGGTGGGGGTGCCCGTGAAGGTAATGCAACTAATACCATTTTGTCAGAGCGTGGCAGTGCGATTGTCGACGAGCGCACCAATACCATTATTCTCACCGATACCGAAGAGAAGATTAATGAGTTTAAGCGCCTGATCAGTGAGATTGATGTGCCGATTAAGCAGGTCTTAATTGAAGCGCGAATTGTTATTGCCAATACAGACTTTAAAAAGGAGTTGGGTGTAACCTGGGGTTTGGCCGGTATTGATAAGCTGTCCGGCGGTCAATTCGCAAGTGCCTCTGGGGATAGAACACTGGGCTTCTCTGGCCGCAGGTCAGGTCTTACTCCGGGAGCTGGTGTTGCAGAGAGCTTTACCTACTCAGCGGATGAGTTGGATACCACAGGGCCAGATGGCGAGGCCGGTACCGCCGATGATGTGCTCGTAGCAACACGAAATTTTGATTTTGGATTGGGCGACAGTCTGGCGGTAGACCTAGGTGTTGATAGCCCTGCAGGTTCATTTAGTCTGGGATACCTGACTGATAATTTTCTAATCGACCTCGAACTCAGTGCTCTGGAATCTGATGGCTTTGGTGAAATTGTCTCACAGCCAAAAGTTCTTACCGGAGACAAGCAGCAGGCAGTGATAAAATCCGGTACCGAAATCGCTTTCCAAAAAGCCACCTCAAGTGGTGCTACCAGCGTTGAATTTAAAGAAGCTGTATTGCAGTTAGAGGTTACCCCGCAGATTACCCCGGATAATCGAATTATCATGGATCTGTTGGTGTCTCAGGATTCAGTGGGCGCATTTACACCTACTGGTGAGCCATCGATCGATATTACCCAGATTCAAACCCAGGCGTTGGTGGGGAATGGACAGACATTGGTATTGGGCGGTATCTTTCAAACCGAAGAGGTCAATGGCACAGAAAAGGTCCCATTGCTCGGTGATATACCTTTTTTAGGCAGGCTTTTCAGAAATGACCTGCGAAATATTGAAAAACGTGAAATACTGATCTTTATAACTCCAAAAATAATTGACGACAGCTTACTGGATCGATGACACCACAACATATTTTTCTGGTCGGCCCCATGGGGGCCGGCAAATCTACTATTGGTAAACATCTGGCAGATCTTCTCGATCTGCCTTTTGTCGATATCGACACTGAAATTGAATCTCGCGCCGGCGCAGATATTCAGTGGATATTTGATATGGAAGGCGAGCAGGGCTTTCGCGATCGCGAGTGTAAGGTGCTTTTGGATTTAGCGGGCAACGGCGAATCAAAAGTTATTGCGACCGGTGGCGGCATTGTATTGCGCGATGAAAATAGAGCGGTTTTACAGCGCAGCGGCAAGGTAATCTATTTGTCGGCGACCGCCGAACAGTTATTTGAACGCACCCGCAGAGATAAGAGCAGGCCGCTGTTGCAGGTTGATGATCGCCGCGCGGTTATTGCTCAACTGGTTGAAACACGCGATCCGCTATATAAGCAAGTGGCAGATCTAATCTTCCCCTCAGGCTCAATGCAGCCGAACAAATTGGCAAAAAAACTGGCTGAAGCACTTTCGGCGCTATGATAAGCTCCGCGGACTAATTATCCATAGTTATTAACAGTAACCAAAGCATTTATAGTCAGAGTGATTCATGACGTCAGTATCCAAGAAAGTCCAGGTTCAGCTAGGTGATCGCTCCTATCCTATTTATATTGGCTCGGGCGAAATTCAGCGCGCTGATATCGCCAGCCATATCTGTGGGAAAAAGGTTCTTATTGTCAGCAATGAAACCATTGCACCACTTTATCTCGATTTTGTGGAAAAGCAGTTGTCAGGCTTGCAGGTGGACAAGGTTATTCTTGCCGATGGTGAGCAGTATAAGAATCTCGACAACCTCAATTTGATCTTTGATCAACTGATCGCCAGTCACCATGATAGAAAAACCACATTGATCGCCCTCGGTGGGGGTGTGGTCGGAGATATGACCGGTTTTGCCGCTGCCAGTTATCAGCGCGGTGTGCCCTTTATCCAGATTCCAACCACATTATTGGCTCAGGTGGATTCGTCGGTCGGCGGAAAAACTGCCGTTAATCACGCACTGGGTAAAAATATGATTGGCGCTTTTTACCAGCCACAGGCGGTGATTATTGACACCGACACTCTGTCTACCCTTTCAGATAGAGAGTTTTCTGCAGGGCTGGCGGAAGTTATTAAATACGGCTTGATTGTAGATGCGCCATTCTTTGCATGGCTGGAAGATAATGTGCAGGCACTTCTAAACCGTGATCAGCAAGCGCTGGCCTACGCCGTAGAGCTTTCCTGTGTCAGTAAGGCTAATGTTGTGGCTGCCGATGAAACCGAGCAGGGTGTTCGTGCAATATTAAATTTAGGTCATACCTTTGGTCATGCCATCGAAACATTCCAGCAATATAAAGACTGGATTCATGGTGAAGCTGTAGCTGCCGGTATGGTGATGGCCGCAGAGTTGTCGGTGATGGCCGGTGATTTAACTGTCGCTGATCTAGAGCGGATAAAGAATTTATTGACCGCCTGTTCTCTACCTGTGGCTCCACCCGCGGGTATGGTTGCAGATGACTTTATGCGCCTGATGGTTCGCGACAAAAAAGTTCTTGACGGTCAATTGCGGCTGGTGTTGATGAAAAGTCTTGGCAATGCCTTTGTCAGCGATCAATTTTCTGCCGAAGATCTCAGTACAATGTTAAATAGGACCTGTATATCAGCTTGATTCGTAAAGCTTTCAACATTTCTTCAAAATACTGCAAATAGAGTTCCAAGCTTGTCGGCAAGCGGCTAAATCCTCGTATACACAGCGTTGCGCTGGTCGATATCGGTTGTTGATAGCATGGCTTGGATAAATATTCTCTTTGATTGGCTTAAAAGTAGCCTGAAAGCCACTGCCAATACGTATAAGAGAATTGTCGAAGGTGCCAGCAAAGTGTAGAATGCGCACCGTTTTGTCTGTTTAGCCTAGTATTGCAATCTTTGGCTATCCTCACTTTACTCTTTTATGCTTGTTTTAAGGCATATCCTAGTACTTCACAGAGTGCTTAATTGAGAGTTTAAATTAGAATTTAAATAGAGTTTATTTATGGCTCAGAGCTTATGTCGGCTTGACGATTTTAAAGATAATTGCGGTTTTGGCTTAATTGCCCATATCAAGGGTAATCCCAGCCACAAACTGTTACTTAATGCTATTCAGGCACTGACCTGCATGACCCACCGTGGTGGTGTTGCCGCAGATGGTAAGACCGGCGATGGCTGTGGTC
>Ga0209119_1001127_pt1 | contig 26833 bp, 26 predicted proteins | sample COG_03_FD_184747 | JGI IMG/M metagenome (GOLD analysis project Ga0209119, IMG submission 184747) | Pelagic Microbial community sample from North Sea - COGITO 998_met_03 (SPAdes) (version 2) | ecosystem: Environmental > Aquatic > Marine > Neritic zone/Coastal water | place: Helgoland, sampling...
AAAGCAAAAACCATCTTATACCGGTAGATATCTAGACTCAGTAGCAGATATTATACTTAATTCTTTGTTTCTTATTGCTATATGGTACATAACTAATATTTCTATCTGGCTATGTTTATTGGCATTTGTTGGTTTACAATTGCAGGGTACGTTATACAACTACTATTATGTAATACTAAGAAATAGGTTTGATGGAGATACTACCAGTAGGGTATTTGAAGATAAAACACCTATCGCTTTGGATGGTGAAAAACAACAACACGTCACTATACTTTTTAGTTTATATAAATTATTATATGGTGTATTTGATAAAGTTATTTACACCTTAGATAAAAATGCTGATAAAGGAATAATATTGCCAAACTGGTTAATGACTAGCGTTTCTACTTTTGGATTAGGATTTCAGTTGTTGGTAATTGCTATACTTCTAGTTTTGGGATTAAAAGCTATGATAATTCCTTTCTTTTTGTTGTATACATTTATGATTTTTGTATTTGTAGGTATTCGGAAGATATTTTATTAAAAAATATTATTCTTGTTATTTTTAAGTCAAACATTCATCACATTGACCTTGAATTAAAAACTGTGCTAAGTCAATTTTTCTATTAGGAATTTTAGGAAGAGTAATATTAATAGATAAACAATCAACTTTTCCACAATCTAAACATTGAAAATGTGGATGAACATCACTATGGTTATCAGCAGTGCATCCATTACATTTTGCATACCATTTTAGTCCATTTTTACCAAGAAAAGAATGCAATACACCATCGTCTTCAAGTTTATCTAATACTCGATAGATGGTAGTTTTGTTAAATTTTGAGTTAAGTCGAGTAATTAATTCTGTTACTGAAATAGCAGATGAATTTTTATTAAACTCATTAAGAAGAGTTTTCACAGACTTAGTTTTTCTTATAATTCCCATAAAACAAATATAATGCAACATAGTTGCAATAAAAAAAAATTATTTATTTTTGTAATTATTTTTTACAAAAAAATATAGATGATATTAATTAAAAGAAGACCAGATTATATAGGGGCTATAGCTAGTACATTATGCCTTTTACATTGTATTGCAACTCCTTTAATATTTATAGTTCAAGCAGGTTCTCTAAATTGCTGTGGATCCCCGCCAACATGGTGGAAACTCATTGATGTTCTATTTGTAGTCATCTCTTTTTTTGCTATTTATAATTCGACACGTACAACATCAAATAAATTAATGAAAGTTTCTCTTTGGCTATCTTGGTTTTTATTATTCTTTATAATTATTAATGAAAAAATAGCATGGCTTCCATTAAACGAAAGTTTAATATATTTCCCTGCAATTATACTCACAGTATTACATCTTTACAATAGAAAGCATTACCAAACAAATAGAACTTAATATTCTAGGTAATTTTTTAGAATATTATAATAGATTTCATAAAACTTAATCTATTTATAGGAGTTAAAAATCGAATATTACGCTTTAATTTTATGCTCACAAAAATAATAGTTTATAATTAGATTAAACTTTTTTTTATATTAATAGTCATATAACATATGATTCTTAATTAAAAGTTATGAAATACCTTAAAACTATTATTAAAATTCACCTATTTTCACTCTCATTACTATTCATTCAAGGTTGCTCTGGAGATGAAGGTTCTTCTATTATTGATGATGATGAAGTAATTCCTACAACAAGCTATGATATTACTCCGATATTAAGTAAATTTAATAGTATAGGGATGACTTATGAAATTAATGAGAACACTGTGATTTTTAATACTAATGATCTACCAGATCACAAATCACCTTATTATATTGATACTGAATGGGAAAATGAATTATATGAACCTTATAATGGAACAAATCCTCAATTCAATTTAAACCCTAATAGAATAGCTGAACAAAATATAACATTTACAATTCCTCTTTTCCCCGAAGAAGCCTCAAATCATAGCCCAACTAACTTAGGACCTATGGGTATTGCTAGAAATGGTGTAGTATTTTTTAATCAGTATGCTGCAGGAAACAGTCCTCTAACAAATGAAATAAATTCTTTTGATCAATATCTTGGTCACCCCGCTGGAATGGGAAATTATCATTATCATGTTGAACCAACATATCTTACTGAACAGTTTGGTAATAATGCTTTTCTAGGACTGTTAGCAGACGGTTTTCCGGTATATGGACCCCTTGAAAACGGGAGTGAAGTCACCAATAATAATCTTGACGAATTTCATGGTCATTTAGGAGCTACAACAGATTTCCCTGATGGAATTTATCATTATCATATTACCAGTCAAGATCCCTATATCAATGGTAATGGTTATTTTGGAACACCAGGCAATATTTCACAATAATAATGTTTTCTAAATATAAATTATTACCTATTTTCTTATTACTTTTTAGCTGTTCAAAAATAAATAATAACGCTATAGAGAGAGTTTCGGTTGATGATTCAAATTTTGATTTAGTTAATGGAATTTTAAAACATAACAATAAACCTTTCTCGGGCTTTGTATTTAACACCTATTCTAATGGTAAACTTAAGAGTGAAAAACAATTTTTAGAAGGGCGTAAAAACGGATATGAAAAATATTGGTTTTCTAATGACTCCTTATCAATTTTAAGACATTTCAAAAATGGCGTAAAAATTGGAACTCATCAATCTTGGTGGAACAATAGACAATTAAAATTTGTATATCATTTTAATGATAAAGGAATGTATAATGGATCAATTAAAGAATGGTATCCAAACGGGCAACTTGCTAAAGATTTTAATTTTATTGAAGGAGTAGAGGATGGACCACAAAAACTTTTTAAACTAAACGGAGCTATTAAAGCAAATTATATAGTGGTTAATGAAGAACGTTATGGTCTAATAGGATTAAAGAAATGTTATAGTGTGACTTCAGATAAAAATGAAATTCAATGAGAAATTTGTTAGTTATTTGTTTTTTAATTTTGTCTTCTTCTTGTCAACAAGAGGTGAATAAAAAGTCAAATAGTGTTCTTTCAAAAAACAAATTACCTTATTTCATATCATCTGATTTTACACCAAGATGGTTCAATGATTCAAATGAACTAAATAATAAACACAAAATTCCTTCTTTTTCTTTTTTAAATCAAAATGGAGATACAATTACCAATGAAACTTATAGAAATAAAATTTATGTGGCTGATTTTTTCTTTACATCTTGTCCAGGGATTTGTCCAAAATTAACAAAAAACATGAGTGTTATTCAAGATAAATATAAAGATGACGCTAATGTTTTATTATTATCACATACAGTAATGCCTTGGACAGATTCCATTCCAGTATTAAAGACCTATGCAAAAAGAAACCATATAGATGAAGTTAAGTGGAATTTAGTAACTGGAGCTAAAGAAAAAATATATAGTATTGCTAGAGATGGATATTTTGCAGATGAAGATTTTGTAAAAACCAAAGATGATAGTCAATTTATACATACAGAAAATTTTATTTTGGTTGATGGTCAGGGATTTATAAGAGGTGTATACAATGGAACAATACCTTTAGATATAAAAAGATTAATAAGACATATTGAAATTCTTAAGAGAGAAGAGATAATAATTCATCAATAAAACACTAAAAAATGAAAATAAATAAAAATTTATTTACACTATTCTTTATTTTTTCTATTATCACTTTATTTATTTCTTGTAAAAAAGATGATGATAGTATTCAAATAGATGAAAGTGAGGAAGATATTATTAATGCTGAACCTAATATTTTATTTATTATGGCTGATGATATGGGGAAGGATGCTACATTTGGTTTTCCTGAAGGAAGTGTAAAGCCAAATACACCAAATTTAAATTCCATAAAAAATTCAGGATTATCATTTAATAATTTTTGGGTTAATCCAACTTGTACACCTACAAGAGGTTCAATTATAACAGGTAAATATGGTTTTAGAACTGGTTTAAAATGGGCGGGTGATCAAATATCAACCTCAGAAAAGATTTTACAAAAATTCATCAATGAAGAAACCAATAATAAATATACATCAGCTTTAGTCGGTAAATGGCATTTATCAGGTAATAATCAATCCATTAATCCGGAAAATTTTGGATTAGATTATTATGCAGGAATTTTATCAGGTGCAGTTCAAGATTATTATAATTGGAGAATGAGTGAAAATGGTGTGTCTTCAAATCAAACAAATTATGCTACAGAACACCTAACTAATAAGGCAATTGATTGGATAGATAGTCAAGAAAAACCTTGGTTTATGTGGCTGGCATATAACGCTCCACATACGCCTTTTCATATACCACCAACTAATATGCATTCACAAGGAGCACTGCCGGAATACAGAGCAGGATTAGATGCGCTTCCTTACTATTTTGCAGCCATAGAAGCTATGGATTTTCAAATTGGTAAATTAATAGCTTCAATTCCAGAAAATCAATTAGAAAATACAATTATAATTTTTATTGGAGACAATGGGACACCTAATCAAGCAGCACAATCTCCATATTCCAATCAAACAGTGAAGGGAACATTATATCAAGGAGGTATTAATACACCAATGTTTATCTCAGGTTATGGTGTCAATAGAACAGGTATTGACAATAATTTGATAGTTAGTACAGACCTATATGCAACAATTGCGAATTTATGTGGAGTAGAAGATACTCAAATTAGTGATAGCAAAAGTTTAATACCATTGCTGACATCAAACACAAGTATAAGAGATTTTCAATATTCTGAGATGGATAATGGAACTAATGACGTTTGGGCTATTCGTAATTTAAATTATAAATTAATTGTTAATGCTAATGGAAATGAAGAATTCTTTGACATGATTTCAGACCCATATGAACAGAATAATCTTTTATTATCCAATTTAACTAGTGACCAACAGTCAGCTAAAAATGTATTGGAATCAGAGCTATCTGAAATCAGACAATAAATTTTATGTAATCTACAAGTATTTTAATAAAACACAAATTATTCTAATAGATCTTTTAACATAATTGTTGACGATATGATTCTAAAGAAGTTATATCTATAATTATGTATAAATAGCCTGAAAAACGGCTATACAGAAATTACTATGTATTTGTACTATAATTTATATTATGTTAAATAGAATATTTAGTAAAGTAAATCTTACCCTATTCAGTGAATAGAAATAAATCATGTAACGTGTGATTGATAAATAGTCTACTTTTGCGCAATGAATTTAGAAAAAACTTCAAAAGGTTCTATAAAGGTTACTTCTCAGTTAGAGTTTATTTTATTGATGGCTTGTTTAATGTCTATCGTAGCATTGTCTATAGACACAATACTGCCAGCTTTAAAACCTATAGGTTCTGCAGTTGGTACTACAAATGCAAATGAAAATCAATTGTTGATTACGATGATATTTTTGGGATTAGGATTCGGTCAATTGATCTTTGGTCCAATATCAGATAGTTTTGGAAGAAAACCTGTGGTTTACATTGGTTTTCTTGTATTTATGCTAGCAAGCTTTCTCTGTATAGCTGCTTCTAACATTGAAGTTATGGTTATAGGTCGAATTCTTCAAGGAATTGGTCTTTCTGCTTCCAGATCTATAAGTATTGCTATGATTAGAGATCGATTTGAGGGTGATTATATGGCAAAAATTATGTCTTTTGTAGTTACTATTTTTATTTTAGTACCCATTATTGCCCCTACTTTGGGTAAATTTTTGTTAGACAATTATGGCTGGGAATCTATCTTTTATAGCCAATTAATATTTGGAATTCTAGTTTTAATTTGGTTCTGGAAAAGACAACCCGAAACTCTTCCTGAAGCTTATAAGAAAAAATTTTCAACTGCAATTTTTATTCATGGAACTAAAGAGTTTATGAAACATAAATCAGCAGTTATTTTTACTTTAATCTCCGGATTAGCTACTGGATCTTTTATGGTTTTTTTGAGTACATCTCAACATATTTTTGAGGTTCAATATGGATTAGTTGATGAGTTTCCTTATATATTTGGAGCCTTGGCGTTTTCGGTTGGTTTAGCAACTTTTACAAATGGAACACTGGTAGTTAAATTTGGAATGAGAAGATTAGTAAACATCTTTGTTTTATTATTCTCATTAACTTCTTTATCCTATACTCTACTTTTTTATGAAAGTTTAAATCCTGATATTTTTATTCTTATTTGTTTTTTAGCTGTTCAGTTTTTTTCTGTTGGGTTCCTTTTTGGTAATGTTAGATCATTAGCTATGCAACCATTAGGTCATATTGCTGGAATTGGTGCTGCAATTAACGGGTTTGTTTCTACCATTATGGCTGTTCCTATAGCAACTTTTATAGGGGGTTTTATAGACACCACTGCCCTTCCCTTATTTATTGGATTTACTTGCTGTGGCTTTGGCTCTTTACTTTTGTTATTATTTGTTAAAAAATCAGTTTGATGTCTTTAGAAATTATTTATCAAGACAATTATTGTTTATTAGTAACTAAACCAAATAATGTATTGGTTCACCATGCTCATCATTCTAGAAATAAAATAGATGAAGTATCATTAATTCAATTAATAGAAAATCAGTTTGGTAAAAGGTATTACCCTATTCATAGATTAGACAGGAAAACATCTGGAATTATTTTATTGGCTTCTAAAAGAGAATATGTTGCTTCTTTTCAAGCTTTATTTACAAATAATGAGATTCAAAAAATATATTACGGGGTAGTTCGTGGTTTTTCACAAGAGCATCTAATAATAGATTCTCCAGTAAAAGGAAGAGATGCATTAGTATACAAAGATGCTGAAACTCAGTTAAAACTTTTAGATAAAATAATACTTGAAATCCCTGTAAAACCTTATAAATCATCACGATACAGTTTAGTTGAACTAAAACCCAAAACCGGAAGAATGCATCAATTACGCATTCATATGAATAAAGTTTCTACTCCATTAATAAATGATGCTAAATATGGAGATAAAAACCATGACCTTATGTACGCAGAGCAATTTGGTTGGAGAAATCTTTTTTTACATGCAGGCTCACTGGAATTCATTCACCCATTTACAAATCAAAAACTAACATTAAAGTCCTCTTTTTCAGAAGATTGGATACAGTTGTTTCAAAAATTTTCTTGGAAAAATCCACTCAAATAAAAACTTATTGCTCTAAAGACTGACTCTCAAAAGCAATAAGTTCAAATGAATTAAATACTGGTGTTACTTCAATTGGATTACAACAAACTTCACAGTCTTCTATATAGGTCTGTTTTTGGATGCTATTATCTAAAAGCATTGAGATTTCCTCCCAGCAATAAGGACATTGAAAAAAATGCTCCAAAATTTATTCTTCTATAACTTTTAAAACTAATTTTCCTTTTTTATCACCGTTAAATAAACGCGCAAAAGTTTCTTGAAAGTTTTCAATGCCATTATAAATATCTTCTTTAGATTTCATCTTTCCTTCCGCTATCCACATCCCCATTTCTTGAGCTGCTTTTTTATAATCTTTTGCATAGTCCATAACTACCATCCCTTGCATCGTAGCTCTATTAACAAGAAGACTAAGGTAGTTGCTAGGGCCTTTTACCATTACTTTATTATTGTATTGAGAAATGGCACCACAAATAACTATTCTAGCATGCATTCTTAGTTTTGTTAATGCAGCGTTTAAGATTTCACCACCAACATTATCAAAATACACATCAATACCTTTAGGGCATTTTTCTTTTAAGGCTTCGTAAATATTTTCAGATTTATAATCTATGGCAGCATCAAAACCTAATTCATTGATAAGGTAGTCACATTTGTCTTTTCCTCCAGCAATACCAATTACTGTACACCCTTTAATTTTTGAAATCTGTCCAACAATACTTCCCACAGCTCCAGCTGCTCCAGAAACTAAGACAATATCCCCTTCTTTAATTTTTCCAACTTCATGAATTCCAAAATAAGCTGTCATACCTGGCATTCCTAATGTTCCTATAAACAATGGCATAGGAGCTAAAGTTTCGTCTACTTTAAACCAACCTGCACCATCAGTAACTACATATTGTTGAACACCTCCCCAACCTGTTACACAATCTCCTACTTTAAAATTTGGATGATTATTAACTTCTATTACTTTACCAATAGATCCAGAACGCATTACCTCATTTATACCCACAGGTGCAATGTATGACTTGCTATCGTTCATCCATCCTCTCATCGCTGGATCTAACGAAATATAGTGATGTTGAATTAAGACCTCCCCTTCTTTAAGCGTTGGAATTGCATTAGACTCTAGATTCCAAGTAGTATCATTAGGGAAACCAATGGGTCTTTCTTTTAAGATAATTTGTTTATTCATCATATTTTTTTAATGTTAGGGTTTAATAATTTAATAATTTTTTTAATTCATCCACAAATCGATGTTTTGGCAAATATTGTTTTTCCAATTCACCCTGAAATGGAATTGGAGTTTCTATGCTAGCCACTCTCTTAACTGGAGCATCTAGAGATTCAAAACAATTTTCAGTAATTAATGCAGAAACATCGCTAGCAATACTTCCAAAAAGAGAATCTTCTTGTAGAAAAATTACTTTTCCAGTCTTGCGTACTGATATGTAAATTGTTTCTACATCTAAAGGTTGTAATGTTCTTAAATCTATAAGATCTGCGCTAATTTCTGGATTTTTTTTAAGCGTGTCTAATGCCCAGTGTACACCAGCTCCATAGGATATAATACTGATATCACTTCCTTCTTTTAAGACAGCTGCTTTTCCTATTTCTACAGTGAAATAGTCATCAGAAACATCTTGATAAATAGAACGATATAGGGCTTTGTGTTCAAAAAACAGCACTGGGTTTGGATCATTTATAGCAGCACATAAAAGACCTTTAGCATCTTCTGGAAAAGCGGGATATATAACTTTCAATCCCGGTGTTTTGGTAAACCATGCTTCATTAGTTTGACTGTGAAAAGGACCAGCACCTACTCCTGCTCCACAAGGCATCCTTACCACTACATCAGCATTTTGATTCCATCTATAGTTAGATTTTGCTAATAAATTTACAATAGGATTAAATCCAGAACTTACAAAATCTGCAAACTGCATTTCCATAACAGCTTTCATTCCATTTAAAGAAGCACCATATGCAGCTGAAACTATGGCTGATTCGCAAATAGGAGTATTTCTTACACGTTCCCTTCCAAATTTATTGGCAAAGCCTTCTGTAATTTTAAAAACACCTCCATATTCTGCTACATCCTGCCCCATAATTATCAGATTATCATATCTTTCCATAGATTCATGTAACCCTTTTGATATGGCATCTATTAACCTAATATTTGATTTTTGATTTGAAGCTACTATGATTTCTTGTTGATATTCTTTATAAACGTCTTTAAGTTCTGAGGTTAAATCTGCTTTTATAGTTTCTTCATCGAAAGCTATTTGTAAATGTTCATTAATTTCTTCTTTGAATTTTACTGAGGCGTCAGTAATTTGTTGTTTAGTTAGTATATTTTCTGAGCATAAAAAAGTTTCAAAGTTTTTTAAAGGGTCTCTATTTGACCAGGTTTCCATTAACTCTTGAGGAACATACTTGGTTCCACTTGCCTCTTCGTGACCTCGCATTCTGAAGGTCTTAAATTCTAGCAAAATAGGGCGAGGATTTTTTCTGATATCTTCAGCTAGGTTAGAAACCTTTGTGTATACTTCTAAAATATTATTTCCATCAATAATATGGCTCTCCATACCATAGCCCATTCCTTTATCGGCAATATGTTCACATTTATATTGCTCAAAAGTTGGAGTAGATAATCCATAACCATTATTTTCTACACAAAATAAGACAGGTAAATCCCAGACGGAAGCTACATTTAAGGCTTCGTGAAAATCACCTTCACTTGTTCCTCCTTCTCCAGTAAAAACTGCACAAACTTGATTATTATTTTTTAATTTATTAGCTAAGGCTATGCCATCTGCTACACCTAATTGAGGACCAAGATGAGAAATCATTCCTACAATATTAAATTCTTGAGTTCCAAAATGAAAACTACGATCTCTTCCTTTTGTAAACCCATTCATTTTGCCTTGCCATTGAGAAAATAACCGATATAAAGGAATGTTTCTTGTTGTAAAAACCCCAAGGTTCCTATGCATAGGTAGAATGTATTCGTCTTTGTTTAAAGCTGCTGTTACTCCAACAGAAATGGCTTCTTGACCAATTCCTGAAAACCATTTAGAAATTTTTCCTTGTCTAAGTAAAACAAGCATTTTCTCCTCGATTAAACGAGGTTTTAACATTTGAAGATATAAATTGGTAAGTGTTTTTTCTTCTACACCTTTTAAATTATATTTTAAAATATTACTCATGAATTATTTTAATTCTATCGTTATAATTTAACGAAAATACTATTTTCAAATTCAAATATGATTATAATTAATTTAAAATCTTATCAGTATTAAAAAATGAGTTTTAATGTTTTTAAATATGAGTTATTTCGTAAAAAAAAACCTTATCAAATTAGATAAGGTTAAAATATTTTTAAAAATATAATGCTATGAATTTAAAGTTCCTTAAAAATTGCATGCATCATTCTTTTTTTATCATTTATACTTTCTTCAAGTGCAATCATTGTTTCAGTTCTACTCACTCCAGGTATCTCATCTATTTTATAGATAATGTCTTTAGCATCATTAGTTCCCTTTGCTCTAACTTTACAAAAAATATTATACTTTCCAGCAGTAACATAAGCTACAGTTACATTAGGTATAGCATTTAAATTTGAAATTACGTCTTGGGTCATAGATGTTTTTTCTAAAAAAACACCAACATGAGCAATGAAAGAATAGCCCATTTTTTCATAATTAAGAGTTAATGTAGAACCTTGAATGATTCCTTCATCTTCCATTTTTTTAACACGAACATGAATTGTGCCAGCAGAAACTAATAATTTCTTAGCAATATCTGTAAAAGGTGTTCTCGCGTTTTCGATTAAGATATCTAATATTTGATGGTCTATTTCGTCAAGGATAAATTTCTTCATAATATTAATTATTCAAATAATACTACAAAAGTATAAATTTAATTAAGCATTTCGGCAGTTTTTGTGAGAAAAATTCAAAATTTTAACGAACGAAATCGATTTCTTTATGGAAAAAATGCTTAGAAATATCGATATTTAATTTTTGGGGAATAAATTTAACTTCAAAATTTTCTAAGATTTCATCAAATTGAAATGCTTCATTTGGTTTATTTTGATATTTGTATAATACGTCTCTAAAGTATTCATTGTTTTCGGGTATTTTAAAATATGAATTAAATTCACTAAAACTATTGGTTAAACTTATATGATACAATCCTTGAAGAATGGAAATAAAAGTAAATTCTCTTACTTTTTCTCTTTGATAATCATCCTTATAATGACCAGATTCAATAAGAACAGTTGAATATCCAAGTTTTTGAAAATTATCACCTGTTGCGGTTGGATAGAATGTATCTGTATATCTTCCAACATGTTCAGGAATTATTTGTTGCAATAACGCATTCATCGCAACAATAATATTCATAGTTTTCTTTCTAGTCTTGGTTACTTTTCTTGTTTCATCCTCTGAGGGTGCTAAAAAAGAAATCGTTGCTGGGTTACGAGTACCCTCTACACCAAAAATAGTTCGTTGATCGTGAAGATTAAAACAAAATTCTGGATTAAAATCATCAAGTATTTTCCTCAATAAGATACTCTCCTTAGCTTTTCTCTCAACAGCATCCCTGTTTAGGTCTATTTTATTGGCATTAAACCTTGTAAAATATTCTGCTCCGTCTGGATTAAGTATAGGAATAATTTTTATGGTGCAACTTGATAGAATCTGGTCAACAATTTCATTATCAGAAGTATTCATGAAATTAATTAAATCTATAGCAGATTTTGTTCCAGTACATTCATTACCGTGCATTTGTGTCCAGATTAGAATCTTTTTTAAGCCATTACCAATTTTTATTTGATAAATATTTCTGTTTTCCTCTGATGTACCAATTATTTTAAAAGAAATTTTAGAGGTAGTATTTAGTTTTACAAGAAAATTTTCAAGATCGTGAATAGTTATATATCTTCCTTTAACAGAAGTATCTTTAAATTCTTTAGCAATTTTAGTTGCCAATTCAATATTTATTGATGTATCGATATTATCCATATTCTTAAACAAAAATACAAGATTCATTTTAGTATCATCTAAAAATAATTATAATTTTAGATTGGTAATAAATTACAATTGTTACCGTTTTTTAAGTATAATTGTAATTATTGTAAACAAATTTATACAAAATTACAATTGTAATATTGTATCAATATTAAGTTTTCGTAAATTTAAATAAAATTAATATATTAGCTTATAAATCAATAATTTAAACATATTAATTAAAGTTAAGCTTTAATAATATATAAGTTTTTATAATTTTATTTTGCTAAAATTTGGAAACTAATTTTATGAAGTATACATTTGTAACTTATATAGAAGTTTACAATGGTAAACAAGATAGATCTTACAAATAGATTAAAAATAATACTTGAAAATCATCAATTAACAGCATCCTTATTTGCAGATAAAATTGGTGTACAACGCTCAAGTATTTCTCATATTTTGTCTGGAAGAAATAAACCTAGTCTAGACTTTGTTCTTAAAGTTACTAAAGCATTTAGTGATGTAGACATCTATTGGCTATTAAATGGTAAAGGACATTATCCAACTGCAGTAGATAATCATACATCAAGTTCAACAAGTAATAGTTCTTTAGTTTCCGAGAAAACACCTACTACTCCACCCAAGAGAATGGAAAAAATTGTTGTTTTCTATACTGATGGTACATTTGATGAATACTGGAAAGGTTAACTATTGAATCAACTTAGCAATACCTGTTCTTATAATTTCTATATTTTTGAATTTATTGGAAAGGTTTACCTTTTTTTGCTTTTGAACCATTTGCCTTAAAAGACTTATACCCACCTGATCAAAATTATATAGTTTGTATTGATTCCCTTTTGTAACAACATCATTCACTAAGTTTTTAATAGCTTCACTATTATTACTTATTGCTATTTGTTCATAGGCCTTTTTATAGATTTCTTGAATCTTAGGATTATTATTTAAATACATTCCAGCTAAAACATTATTAGCGATAAAGGCCATTTCACTGTCATCTTTCTCTTCAATATAAATGCGAGTTAATGGCGTTGCTATAATATTTTTAACCTCTACAGGTAATTGTTTAGATTTTTTTACAGCATATTCCTTATCTACATAATACATTGCAACCAATGCCTTCCCTACAACGCTAAAAGACTCACTATTCAGAGCTTTTAAAAAAACAGGTCTTAATTCAGGATCTGTTAATTTACCTAAAGTTTCAATAGCTGAGGCTTGAACAAGTGTCTTAGGATCATTTGTAGCTAATTGTTTTATGGTGTTTATAGCAGATTTTTTTGACCATTTATTAATTAGATTTATTTGTTCTAGGGCTAGTATTCTTATTTTATAAAAATCATCATTTAAAGCTTCATTAATGGCATTGAAGGCTTGTTTTTGATCTTGTTTCTCTGCAACTTTTAATAAAGCTTCTCTTTTGTGTAGATAATTATCAGCATTTTTAAGTTGAAATATATAATCACTCAAAATCTTATTTTCGGAAAACTCCGCCAATAACACACCGTCTGCATTAACTTGAATTAAATTAGGGCTTTTGCTTTCAAAAATAAACTTAAAAGAGCTGTCTCTACCATCTACGAAAACATGATGTCTAGTTTTTGTTCCATTTTCAAAAATATCAATAGCCATAGGAAATTTAAACGCATTATTTTGCGTTTGAACAAAATTAACGGTCACTGTTTTTTCAAGAGAATTATAATCATAAGAGACTTGAATATTTGGATGTCCTGATCCAAAGAACCATTGATTGAAAAACCATTGCAAGTCCTTTCCGCTAACTTCTTCCAACGCTAAACGTAACTGAGAAACTTCTGCTGATTTGTATTGATATGTGTTTAGATATTTTTTTAATCCTGAGAAGAATGCATTATCACCTAGATACTTTCGCAGCATGTGAAGTATTGCCCCACCTTTATTATAGCTAACCAGGTCAAACATATCTTCTTTATCATTATAATAATACCTAACAAGTTTTTTTTCATGATTACTGGCATCACTTAGATAGGGTTTAATGTTTTCAAAAAGATGAGCATCGGCGTCAGTTTTTCCATACTTATATTCTCTCCATAAGTATTGACTGTAATTTGCAAATGATTCATTTAGTGCTAAATTACTCCAACTCTCAGTGGTTACTAAATTTCCAAACCAATGATGAAATATTTCATGAGCAATTGTATTCTCTTGTCTATTTTCATCAATTAATTGTCCTTTCATTTGATACGCAGATTCTCCATGAATAACAGCTGTGGTATTTTCCATTGCTCCGCTGACATAGTCTCTAGCAACGATTTGACTGTACTTACTCCAAGGATAACTTACTCCAAGTTTATTTTCAAAAAAACCAATCATTTCTGGTGTGAGTCCAAAAATTTCTCGAGCTAAGGATGCATATTTTTTTTCAACATAGTAGTTTACAGGAATGTTTTTATAAACATCTTCAATTACCTCATATTCACCTATTCCCATAAAAAATAAGTAGGGCGCATGTTTTTGATTAAATTTCCAATAATCTGTTCTATTTGCTCCTTTTACTTCTTTGCTAATTAGTAATCCGTTTGAAAGTGTTTTAAATCTATTGGGAACTGTTATGTAAATTTCTTGACTTGTTTTTTGATTGGGTGAATCTATGGTTGGGAACCAGCAACTACTTGCTTCTGTTTCACCCTGGGTCCAGATTTGAGTGGGTTTATTTGCATCTGATCCTGTTGGGTTTATAAAATACAAACCCTTAGCTGCTGAGATAGCAACACTTCCTTTCTCCTTAACTTTTTCTGGCCTAGCTGTGTATTTTATATATAAGGTGTAACTTTCTTCTTTTGTGTATTCATTTTGAAGGTCAATTATTAGATGTTTGCCATCATAAGTAAAGTCAAGATTTTCACCATCTAAACTTACAATATGAATGAGCATTGCCTTGGCATCTAAAACAACTTTATTTGTTGGGTAAAAATGAGGTTTTAGAGTAAGCCACTCTTCACCATTTAATTCTTTTTTCTCAAAATTAAAATTAACCCTAAGTTTTGTATGAACAATATTGTTAATTTTGTCTCTCTCCTTTCTGTAGATTGAGGAGGGATCTTGATTTTGAGAGTAAAGAGAAGAAAATACTAAGAATAAAACGGCAACAAATAATAACTTTTTAAACTTCATGTATGATTTATATAGGATTCAAAAGTAGTAAATTATAAAAATGTAGTTGTTAATCCCTAGTTAAAAGAACAAAGCATAATAATTAAGTAGTTTAGAAAATCACTTTTATAGTGTTATTATATAGTATCAAGAACTTGCTTAAATTGCTGGAGACCCAACTTACTGGAATCAATTTTAAGATATTCTATCATTTTTATAATTTTAGAGGGATTCATATTTTCACCTATAACTCTTGCCAACCCTACTCCTGTTTTTTTGGAATAACCAAATACAATAACTTCATTGATATCGGTAGCAACTCCATTGTAATAGATAGCTACTCTCATTCCATTCATATCCATTTTCATTAACTTTTTATACAAAGGTGAATCATTCAGGATTAATGAAATTGTTTTTTTTTCAATTTCATACGCTTCATCATTGTTTAGATATGGAAGTCCTAATAGGTTAACTTTTTTAATACTTTCATAGGTTTTTTTTACATCTAGAGGTGCTTTATCAGTGTTTAATTGGATTAAACTCATGGGAAGATCTACAGACATGAAGCCAGGTTTGTCTTGCTTTTCAACGATATATGTTTGTATTGTTTTTTGTTGGTTACAAGAAACAAAAATGGCTAAAACTGATAAAATGATGGCTACTTTTTTCATATTTAGTTATTTTTTGTAAATGTGTCTGCTAAAGTTGACATCTTATTAATATCAATACTTCCTCTTAATGAAACTATCAACGCTTCAGACATTCCATTGGTTCGCTTATCAATTCCTTTTACTAGCATAAGAACTTCACTAACAAGATCTTTATTCGTGGTTTTTTTTACGTAAATCCAAACTTTAGAATTGCCTTCTTTGAGTCTCATTAATTCAATTAGCTTTTGAACTTTTACAGCATTTTTCACCATACTCTCCATTTGTGTGGCTATCTCTGGTATTTTTGTCGAAAAGGTTTTGAATTCATTTAAATTTTCTGTCATTTTAAATACTTCTGTCATTTTATTACCATCATTTTCACTTTCAAAATTAAATTTTGATAAGATTTTAAAGGCATTTTTACTTATGACTACAGACATAACTCCGTCCATATCCTCTAATTTGTCAAAAGTAGATTGTCCATAACTTATTATTGATGTAATTGCTAAAGCAATTAAAAGAATTATTTTTTTCATTGTTGTTAAATTTAATTGATGATATTACTTATTATTTTTAAATATTTTATTTACTGAATCTTCATAAACATGAAGTTTTTTTAATGCTTGACTTCCCTTATTTAGATGTGATGAAACTATTTTTAATGCGTTGGTAATTTGAGCTAGATTTTCAGCTGCTTGTTTTTTTTCATTGTACTGATTAATTTTATGTAATCCTGAATAGGCACCAAACAATAGTAGTACTGAAGCTGCTACCATTCGCCAATTATTGTTTTTAGTTTTAGTATTTAAAATAATTTTCTTGGTGTACGTTTCGTCAGTATTACTTATAAAATAATTGAAAATTAGTTGATATTCCTTTAAATGTGGAGCAACTTTATTTGAGGAGAAATAAGTTCTTAGAATATTTTCCTCTTCTAATGTTGTCTCAGCATTTTCATATTTTACTAGTAATTTTTCAATGTTGGTTAATTCCATAACTATGCTGTTTAATAAGTTGTTCTCTAATTGTTTTTCTAGCTCTAGACAATGAAACTCTAACGGCTGTTGGTTTCATATTTACCATTTCACAAATTTCTTTAAAATCATATTGTTCAATATCTCTTAATTGAATTATCAATTTTTGTTGATCTGGGAGATTATCAATAAGTAAATGAACTCTATCTACACTATCTATATATTCCAATTTTTTATCTAAACTGGTCTCTTTTTCCTTATAATTACTATGAATTAATGTTAAGTTACTAGCTTGTTTGGATTTTAGCCGATCATAACAGTAATTTTTAGTCATTGTCATCGCAAAAGCTTCTGTATTTCTGTAGCCAGATAACTTGTCTTTGTTTTTCCATAACTTTAATAATAACTCTTGAGTAGCGTCTTCAGCTTCATCTTGAGAAACTAACAATCTTTTTGCTAATCTAAAGACCTTACCTTTGAAGGGTAAAACTACTTTCAAAAAGTCAGATTCATTCATTTTATAATTTCTAAGCTTTACTTTTAAAAAAAACTTCAACTCTTCGACGAAGTGTAATATAATTTGTTACATCAATAGACAAAAAAAATACTATTTATACTTAAATTGCGTTTCTATTGTTATTGTAATACAAGTTATGAAAGAAATAATACTGAAACCTCTAATTTTAATTTTATTTGTAAATCTTTGGTTACAAGGTTGTGATAAATCTGATAATGAATTAAACCCATCTGTTGAAGTACAAGATTTTATTTGGAAAGGCTTAAATGCTTATTATCTATATCAAGAGGACATAGATGATCTATCAGATAGACGCTTTAGCTCTAATCAACAATTAGAGAGTTATTTGACTGGTTTTGACACTCCAGGAGCAATTTTTAATACATTGAAAAAGAATTCAGATTCAAGAACATTATTAATAGAAAACTATGAAATCGCCGATACCCCTGAGCCGTTAAGAACTTCATTTACTAATGGAATGGAATTTGGACTTTTTAAAGATTTAAATATACTGGACACTATTATAGGGGTTGTTTCTCATATTCTTCCAAACTCACAAGCAGCAACGAATAATATATCAAGAGGTGATTTTTTCTATGCTGTTATAAATGAGCAAACTGATACTATTTATTTGCGAGAAGACAATTACAAAGCTCTTTTGATAGAATACCCGCAAGACACCCTGAAATTACTTATGGCTAATTTTGATGGAGAACTTTTAGAAAAAAATGATTTACGAGTAGATTTGGTTAAAAAAAATTATCAATATTCACCAATTTTATTAAAAAATGTATTTAATCTTGGGGCAAAAAATATAGGCTATCTATTGTACAATAATGATTTTTCAGACAATTATATAGAGGATATAAATGCCACAATATTAGAGTTTAAAAATCAATCTGTAAACGAATTGATAATTGATTTGAGATATGCTATAGGAAGTTATTCTGATGCGAGAACTGTAACGGAAATTGCTGCAATGATTACGGGTCAATTTACTGATGAAGTATTTATCAAAGAAACTTGGAATAATAAAGCTCAAACTTGGTTTGAACTCAATCAACCAGATTCAGTGGTTACAAAATTTCCAACAAGGCTTCAAAATAATTCAGTAATTAATAATTTAAACCTAACAGATGTTTATATTATTTTGAATGGTGATGGATTTTCTGGCTCTTCAGCTACAGAATTACTTGTAAATAACCTAGACCCTTACATTAATGTTCATGTTTTAGGAACTAAAACTGATGGAGATAATTTAGGAGCTATCAAATTATATGATTCTCCTGATTATGATGCTTTCAATGTCAATGAAAATCATACATATGCTTTAAGACCTGTAGTATTAACATTGCATAATAAAGAAGATCAAACTTATAGTTCTGGGATTACACCAACTGTTTCCTTATGTTCTATGGAAGATCCACTAAACTTAGGAGAATTAGGTGAGACATCAGACCCCCTACTCGACGAAGTACTTCAATATATAACCACTGGAGATTCAGGATTAAACCTTATATGTAACCCGTTTGAACTTGAAATGCTCTATAATTCTATAAATTCTCAGAGAGTTTTTGATCAGGGAACTTTTATAAAACAAGATTTACCAAATTTAGGACGATAATGAAAAACAGTAAATATACATTTATAGTACTTTTATTAGTGACACTCACATTTTTTACTTCTTGTGAAAAAAGTGATAATTATATGGCTAGCGAAAATGATGAAATTCATTTGTTCATTTGGAGAGCTATGAATAATTATTATTTATGGCAACCAAATGTTCCAGACTTGTCGGACACAAGGTTCACAAACATTGGGCAATTATATGCTGAATATTCTAATTTTTCATCTCCAAGGGATTTATTTGAAAGTTTAAGATACCAACCAGGAGTTGTAGACCGTTTTTCATGGATTGTTGATGATTATGTAGCTTTAGAAAATTCTTTTCAAGGAATTAACTTAAGTAATGGTATGGAATTTGGTTTAGTAAGATATGCTAGCGATGCAACCAAAGTGTTTGGATATGTTCGTTATGTTATTCCACAATCAGATGCTGCAACTCAAAATATAGAAAGAGGAATGTTATTTACAGAAGTTGATGGGATTCAGTTAACAGAATCTAACTATAGAGATCTTCTTTTTGATGATAACACTAACTACACCATTAGTTTGGCAGAATTTAATGATGGAAATCCAGTTACGAATTCAATATCCATTAATTTATCAAAAACACAACTACAAGAAAATCCTGTTGCAATTGTTAAAACAATTGATGAAGGATCTAACAAAATAGGATATTTGTTATACAATCAATTTTCTAGCAGTTTTGACGGTGAATTAAATGCTGCATTTGCCACGTTTCAATCAGAAAATATAACAGACCTAATAATAGATCTTCGCTATAATGGGGGAGGAAGTGTAACTACTGCAACATATTTGGGCGCTATGGTTACCGGACAATTTAATGGTCAGTTATATTCTAAAGAACAATGGAACACTAAAGTAATGAATGCCTTAGATGCCAGTGTTTTTGAAAATAATTTTACTAACCAAATTGTTAATAAAGATCAAAATCAAAATATAATTTTACAAGAACCTATTAATTCACTTAATTTAAATCGTGTTTACTTTATTACCTCAGGAAGCTCTGCTTCAGCCTCTGAATTAGTTATGAATAGTTTATCCTCCTATATAAATGTTAGTTCTGTAGGTAAAAAAACAATAGGTAAAGTTCAAGGCTCGGTAACATTATATGATTCAGACAATTATACAAGGACTGGAGAGAATTTAGCATCAAACCACACATGGGCGCTTCAGCCGCTAGTATTAGAAATTAAAAATAAAGATAATTCTAACGAACCTAATGGAATTGAGCCAACTGTAGTATTTCCAGAAGACTTTAATAATCTGGGAGTGTTAGGTGAACGAAGCGACCCACTTTTAGATAGAACTGTTCTGTTAATTACAACAGGAGGAAGATCAGGGATTCATAAAACAAACTCAATTCTTAATTTGGAGGAGATTAGTGACTCTAAGGCTATTAATCCAATGAAAAACAATATGTTCATAGAGTTGAAGAAATAAGAAATAATATCTTTTTAGGCATCAATTATATCTGCTCTAAATTCACTATTGTTAAGTTTATCTCTTTTCATGGCATATTCGTAACCAGAATCCCACCATTTAGACATCTTTTTTCTATCAAAAACTAATGAATTAGTTGTCAAAACCGTAGGGGTGTAATATAAGTTTAACTCTACATTATTTTGTTTTGCTGATAATTTACCAATAGTAATATTATGCTTTTCAACATGCTCCATCATAAATTCTTGAATGGTCAATAACAATGAAAATGGATTCTTAGCGGGCATTCTATTAATTTGAGTGATTTCAGTTTCTAAAATAATAGCATCAATTACTTTTGCTCCCCTTTCAATAGCTTCTCTAATAGGAATTAAGCAACCAAAACCACCATCACCGTATTGATAGCCATTCTTTTCTAATAAACTCATAAATGGAATATAATTACAGGAACCCCAAATCCAATCACAAAAATCTTCATAGCTATGTTCTTGTATTGACTTATATTCAATTCGATTGGCTGTAAAGTTGGAAATAGTTACGACAACCTCTTTTTTTTCTTTAAGTATAGTATTATAAATATCTCTAGTGATTTTTTTAGTAATTAACTTTCTCAAGTTTTTACTTTCCCCAAAGGTTTTACTTCCTTTAAGAAAACTTAATAGTGTTGCAGAATGCCGAATATTTACAATAGTAACTCCATTTTTATTAGTAATTCTGAATGGATTAATATTAAAAATACTACGTTGATTGACTCCTGTATATATAGTTTTAAGAGCATCTATTTCACCTAGTGCTAAATGTGAAACCATCAAACTGCCCGTAGATGTTCCTAAGAAAATATCATAGGTGTTTTTCTTTTCCTTTAATAAATATTCAGCAACACCGCCTGCAAATGCCCCCTTACTTCCTCCACCAGAAATTACTAACGCTTTCTTCATTATTCAACAAATGATTTATGTATTTTCGTTTTGTATAAAAATACCAAAATGAAATCATTATTTGCAGGAGTTTTTTTAATTGTTTTTTTTACGTCGTGTACTAAAAATTATAAACCTAGAAAATTAGATAATGTATATATTAAAGAATTTAGTATTGATAGCACTAGCATTCGTTCTCTAGTAGCTATTGATTCTTTGACTATGTATTATGCCGGGTCTAAAGGATATGTTGGTTTTACAAATGACGGAGGTGAGACTTGGCATACAGAACAATTTAAATATCAAGACTCAATCTTTCCTAATTTTAGAAGTATGGCATATAATGCAAATACAAACTTAGTTTATTCACTATCTATAGGAAACCCTGCATTACTTTATCAATATGATTTTTCAGATATCCTTATTGTTTATCAAGAAAAACATCCAAAAGTGTTTTATGATTCAATGAAGTTTTTTGATGAAAAAAATGGAATTGCTATGGGAGACCCAACAAATGGAAATTGTTTATCTATTATTCTTACAAATGACGGTGGTAATACATGGAATAAAATTCCTTGTAAACAACTTCCTAAAGTAGAAGACGGTGAAGCTGCTTTTGCTGCTAGCAATACAAATATAAAAGTTTTAGGTAATACGGTTTGGATTGTTACTGGTGGTATAAAATCTAGAGTTTTTAAATCTATTGATTTAGGGATAACTTGGAATGTTTATGAAACTCCTATAATACAGGGTTCTAGTTCGCAAGGAATTTATTCTATAGATTTTTTTGATAAAAAAAATGGAATTGTTTTCGGTGGAGATTACTCAAATCCTGAGGAAAATTTTAAGAATAAAGCCATTACATCTGATGGTGGAGAAACATGGACTCTAGTAGCAAATGGTGAAAATCCAAACTATAAAAGTTGTGTTCAATATGTGCCAAATACTGAAGGGAAAGAGATTTTTGCAGTAGGAAAAACAGGAATATCTTACTCAAATAATGGAGGATTAAATTGGAATGAAGTAAATAATGGTTCTTATTATACGATACAGTTTGTAGATAAAAATACTGCTTGGTTAACAGGTAATACTAAAATAGGAAAGTTAATTCTCCCATAAATGAAATTTAAAATTCTTTTATTATTGGTAATAGTATTCAATTCATGTTCAAAAAAAACTGAATTTATAAGTGTATTTAATTGCGAAGTAGAAACCTTTTCAAACCTAGAAAGAATTGAAGATGTAAAAAATTTATTTTCTGTTTATTATCCGGACCATTGGAAAACTAATTTCTATTATGACACAAATCAATCTTCAATTTTCACTGCAGACACAACGAAACAATTAAAAGAAACCACATTGCTTGACATAACACATATTTCTAATAAAATTGTTTTCGATTCTATTTTTTTAAAAAAATTTAAATCAAATTTATCTGAACAATATCTTACAGAAATAAGTGCAAGCAAAATAATTTTTAAAGAAAAACCTTCTTTTTATTCCGAAGCCAGAGGGGTGAATAATAATTTTAATTATTACGTATTTAATCTATTTATAAAGTTAGATGAAAATAATTATATTCACTCTAAAATTGAGATTTATGGAGATGCCTTGAAAGAGGAAAGAATTTGTAAAGGAATCAATTTATTAGAAAAAACTATATTTTAAGATGATAAATAAAGAGCATATTACTAAAAGATTTTTAAGTTATGTAACCATAGATACAGAATCTGATCCTAATAATCCTGCATTTCCAAGTACAGAAAAACAATGGGACTTAGCTAAGTTTTTAGTTAAAGAATTATCAGATATTGGATTGAACGATATAACATTAGATGAAAATTGTTATGTGATGGCTACTTTACCCAGTAATTTAGACTATGAGGTTCCAACAATTGGATTTGTTTCTCATATAGACACTACCCCAGATTATACAGGAGCTAATGTAAAACCTCAAATTCATCATAACTATGATGCAAAGGATATCATTCTTAATGAAAAAGAAAATATTGTATTGAGTCCATCTTACTTTGAAGATCTACTTCAATATAAAGGGCAAACTATTATTACCACTGATGGTTCTACTCTCTTGGGTGCAGACGATAAGGCTGGAATTACTGAAATTGTTTCAGCAATGGAATATCTAATTAAACATCCTGAAATAAAACATGGTAAAATAAGAATCTGCTTTACTCCCGATGAAGAAGTTGGTAAGGGTGCTCATAAATTTGATGTTGAAAAATTTGGAGCAGAATGGGCTTACACAATGGATGGAAGTCAGATTGGAGAATTAGAATATGAAAACTTTAACGCAGCTGGAGCAAAAATTATAATTAATGGAAAAATTGTTCATCCTGGATATGCTAAAGGGAAAATGATTAATTCTATGACCATTGCAAGTGATTTTATCAGTAGGTTGCCTAAGAACGAAGTTCCAGAATCTACGGAAGGTTATGAAGGCTTCTTTCATTTATATAAAATTGACGGAAAAGTAGAACAAACCATTTTACACTATATTATTAGAGATCACGATAAGGAATTATTTGAAAACAGAAAAGATTTTATAAAGTCTGTTGTTTCTAATTTAAATAAAGAATTAGGAAGTGATATTATTGAAATTGAAATTTCTAATCAATATTATAATATGAAAGAAAAAGTAGTTCCAGTGATGCATATTGTAGATATCGCTGAAGAAGTAATGAAAGATTTAAACATTATTCCACTTATTAAACCGATTAGAGGGGGTACAGATGGATCTCAGCTATCTTTTATGGGACTTCCATGTCCAAATATATTTGCTGGAGGACATAACTTTCATGGGCGTTATGAATATGTTCCTGTTGAATCTATGATGAAAGCAACTGAGGTAATAGTTGGGATTTCAGAAAAAGTAGCTCTTAAGTTTAAAAATTAAGATAGCTCTGAATGTCTACCTTTTACCCCTTTGAAAAATGCATGAAAATATTCAAAATCTTTTTCTTTATTATTAGTGGTTTCGTAGGGTTCAGAAAATTTAATTTGCTTGTGTTCAAAATCTAAAGTAGCCATAACTATAGGTACATTTGCTCCTTTTGCAATATAATAAAAACCAGTTTTCCAATTCATTACTTTTTTTCGTGTTCCTTCTGGAGAAATTCCTAGACGAAACTCTTTCTTTTTCTCAAAAATTTGAACAATGGCATCAACCATATTACTACTTTGACTTCTATCTACAGGTGTACCACCTAAAGCTCTAAATATAAATCCAAAAGGCCCATCAAATAAAGAGTTTTTACCAATAAAATTAACTTTTTCACCTGAAGAATTTCTAGCTAAAATAGCAATTGGAAAATCTTTCCAGCTTGTATGCGGTGCTGCTATGACTACATATTTTTTTAAATGCTTAGGAAAGTCACCTATTAACTTCCATCCTAAAATTTGTGTGAATATAAATTTTGATAATTTTTGCATCTTCAAATTTAAAAGTCATAAATTTAAGGACTTATTTTTAAATGATGATGGATTTACTTATTTACTTGATTATAACATTAGTTAGTATTTTTATTGGTATATTTTTAGGAAAAAATTTAGCCAAATTAAAGTTAGGACGGGAATATGCCGCCCTGAAAGAAAGAAATCATCTTTTAGATCAAAGCTTAAACGATGCTAATGATGAATTAAAAAACACTCAACTTGAAAAAGAAGCCTTGATCGCTTCAAAAACACGATTAGCCACAGAATTAAAGAATTCTGATGAAAAAATAGCAGAAAATAAAGAAGAATTAAATACAATTCAGGAAAAATTCACCAAAGAATTTGAAAACTTAGCCAATAAAATTTTAGAGGAAAAGTCAACAAAGTTTACTGAACAAAATAAATTAAACATAACTTCAATATTAAATCCTTTAAAAGAAAAAATAGAAGGTTTTGAGAAAAAGGTTTCAGAATCTCAGAAAGAAAGTGTTGGAATGCACTCTGCATTAAAAGAGCAACTCAACAGTTTAAAGGATTTAAATTTGCAAATGAGTAAAGAGGCTATTAATTTAACAAAAGCCTTAAAAGGAGACAGTAAAGCTCAAGGAGATTGGGGAGAAACTCAATTAGAAATTCTTTTAGAGAAAGCAAATCTTGTAAAAGACATTCATTTTACTACCCAGGGTGGTTATAGAGACGAAGACGGAAGATTAAAAAAACCAGATTTTATTATCAATTTGCCAGATAAACGTCACCTAATCGTAGATTCTAAAGTTTCTTTGACTAATTATGAAGCATATTTTAATGCTGATAATGAAGAACAAAAGAAAATTCATCTCAAAAAGCATATTGAAAGTATTCGTAAACATATTAGGGAGTTAAGTGAAAAAAAATACGAGTCTTTATATGAAATTAATGCTCCAGACTATGTTTTGATGTTTGTTCCTATAGAACCTGCTTATTTGTTAGCTTTAAATAATAATAATTCACTGTATTTGGAAGCCTTAGATAAAAACGTAGTGATGGTGTCTACTTCTACTCTTCTTGCAACTCTAAGTACAGTTTCATCAATGTGGAGACAGGAAAATCAGAAGAAAAACGTTCTAGAAATAGCTAATCAAGCTGGAAGGTTATATGATCAGTTTGTAAATCTAACAGATGATCTAATTAAAGTAGGTACTCAACTTAAGACTGTACAAGGTAGTTATGACAACTCTATGAAAAAGCTTACTGGTAAAGGAAACCTTGTCAATAAAGTAGAAAAAATTAGAGAGTTAGGTGCAAAGACAAGTAAAATAATGAATAAAAACTTACTAGACAGAGCTTCAGAAGCCTAGTCTACGACTAATTTAAGTGTCTTGTTTTTAGTTTCAGAGCTAAGTCTTGCAATATAAATACCTTTTTGATATTGACTTAAATTAATTTGATCGTTATCTCTTACATCATTTTTTTTAGTGATTAACCTTCCTGAAATATCAAAAACTTGTACGCTTACTTTTTCTTGATTTAAAACTGATAGTTTAAAAATTCCATTACTACTTGGATTAGGATATATACTAAATGTAGTGTCTTTTAAATTATTTTCACTGCTCAAAATACCACTCCCTTCTTTTATAATTATGGCTTGATTGGCAGCTATATTATTAATAATCTCTGTTTCACCAGTTGCAGTCCAGGTAACTTTTACATAGTCAACCTCAGTAGCGTTACCCATTCCAAAAAATTCATAAAAAGAATTTTGAGATAAATATCCCTCACCTGCTAATGTGTATCTATATTGTGATTGACCATCAATATTTATTTCTATGGTATTTCCTATACCATCTCTGTTAGAAATAACTCCCTCCAACTTCACTTTTAACCAATTATTTTCATTTACTGTTGTATTAGCCCATAAAAAATTTGGTTCAATGTCATTTCCTACTACAATATCTGGTTTTCCGTCATTATCAATATCAC
>Ga0209119_1001138_pt1 | contig 26687 bp, 31 predicted proteins | sample COG_03_FD_184747 | JGI IMG/M metagenome (GOLD analysis project Ga0209119, IMG submission 184747) | Pelagic Microbial community sample from North Sea - COGITO 998_met_03 (SPAdes) (version 2) | ecosystem: Environmental > Aquatic > Marine > Neritic zone/Coastal water | place: Helgoland, sampling...
TCCTCATCACTAGTTAACCATTCATTCGGATTGTCCTTCCAACTTTTTGGAGCATATGGGGCATGGGTATTATTCAATATTTCACCATCTAAATTATTTTCCATAAATTTTTGCTTTATCCAACATCTTTCTGTAGAACAGACCCCTTTTAAAATATTTTTTAATTGTTTCCAGATTTCTCTAGTGTCATTTGTATGTATTTCTTTATCTGGATGACGCTTATTCCACATTTTTTTAATTTTCTCTAATGAATTTTTACTATAGCAAGTATATTGTTTTTCTTTGTTAGCACTACAATTTAATTTTCTAAATTTTTTTTTTGTTTTTATTTTATTCTTTCTTTTCTTAATTGTTTTATTATTTCTAACAGATTGTCCCATTTATATATTATCTATATTTTTCTTTTTTACTCCTTTATATCTAAGATGTGGTTCTTGTAAATTAGCTTCTCTTTTATTTGGTAATATTTCTCTCTTAGTAACATTTTTAACTTTTACAAAATTATCTAGACTTATTGTTTTTTTTTCTTCTTTTAATAAAATATTATCAATATCAAGATTATTATTTAATTCATTATTACCTATATTAATTATATTATTAGATATATCCAAGCTATTAGTTATATTATATTCTTCATAATCTTCTTGTAAAATGTCTCTTGTATCATTAAATTTATAATCTTCTATTAAGTTTTTTATAAAATTTACACAAGCTAGTTTTGTTTTATCATTACTAGTAATTTCAAATGTTTCACTTGTTATATCTTTACATATATCTTTTATATATTGACTTATTCTTTTTTTATAAAATTTAACATCATCTTTGAAATCTTTACTCAAAATACTATTATTTTTAATTATTTGACTTTGTAAATTTGGATTTAATAAATATTGTATTGTTATATTTTCTATATATTTTTCAGAACTCATAATATTTATTATTAATTTTAATTATTATTTATAACTATTAAAATAATAATTACATATTTTTCAATTGTTGTCTTGTATGATTATAAAAATTATCTCTTCCTAATTTCCCTAAATATCCTAATTCAGTATTATTAAATTTATTTTCTACAAATAAATATGGAAATTGTTGTATTTCATTTTGTTTTTCAATAGGTTGTCTATTATATAAATCACTCGATGAAGATGGAATATATTGACTGGATGTTGAATTTGATCTTGGATATAATTGATTTCTTAATACACTTTCACTATTTACATTTGATGCAAATTCGCTCCATTTTGTTTTATACCCCATTTTAATACTATCATTTTCAAGTTGTTTTGTTATTGGATATTTTTGATATTTTGTGCTTTGTGAGCGTTGTTCAAATACAGGATTAAAATATGTTAATGGTGTATTTCTATCAAATATTCTTTCATTGAGTTCTTCAGTTCTCTCTAAATTACATAAATAATTTGTTCTTCTTTCACTCATATATATTTTATACTATTATAATAAATCGTCTTAAAGATATAAATTTGTTAATATATTAATATATATATGTGTGGAATATTTGGATTTTTAAATAATTCGTTAACACCAGCTAATGTTATCAGTAATAAAATAATTGAAAATTGTTTTAATAAAGGAAAGCATCGAGGTCCAGATAATTCATCAATTACAAAATTAAATAATCTTACTTTTGGATTTCATCGTCTAGCAATTAATGGATTAGATACTATTTCTAATCAACCAATTGTCATTGATAATATATATCTAATTTGTAATGGAGAAATTTATAATTACAAAAAAATATATGAAGAATTAAATATTATTCCACAAACTAATTCAGATTGTGAAGCTATTATTCATTTATATAAATTATTTGGTATTGAAACATTATTAAATATGTTAGATGGTGTTTTTTCATTTATTTTATATGATGAACCTAATAAAAAAGTATTTGTTGCCAGAGATGCTTTTGGTGTGCGACCTCTTTATATTCTAGGAAACACGGATGAAATAAGTAAAAGTTATAATACTGGATGGTTAAATGCTCATATTATTGGTTTTTCATCTGAATTAAAACAATTAAGTGATATTTACCATTATATTAATAATGTTACTGAAATTGTTACTCTTAATCAATTTACACCAGGAACATATATGGATTTTTCATTATCTAGTAATAATAAATGGTATCTTTCTCATCATAAACGTTTTTTCAATTATCCTCTAAATAATTTATCATATAAAGTTACAGAAGAAGCAATTACATCATTGATTAGTAGTTTTTTTACAGATGCAGTTAAAAAACGTATTGAAACAACAGAACGTCCTATTGCTTGTCTTTTATCTGGTGGCCTAGATAGTAGTATTGTAGCTGCTATTGTTTCCAAATATTATGATAAACAATTAGAAACATATAGTATTGGATTACCTGGTTCAGAAGATTTAAAATATGCTAAAATTGTAGCTAATTATCTTGGAACGAAGCATACTGAGATTGTTGTAACTGAAGAAGATTTTTTTAATGCTATTCCAGATGTAATTTATATGATTGAAAGTTATGATACAACAACTGTTAGAGCTAGTGTTGGTAATTATTTAGTAGCCAAATATATTGCTAAAAATAGTGAAGCAAAGGTTATTTTTAATGGTGATGGCAGTGATGAGTTAATGGGTGGCTATTTATATATGAATAAAGCACCTAATCATATTGAATTTGATAAAGAATGTAAACGACTTTTAACTGATATTCATTTATATGATGTTCTAAGAAGTGATCGTTCCATATCAACTAATGGTCTAGAACCTAGAACACCTTTTCTTGATCGTAAATGGGTTGAATTTTATCTAAATATTCCATCTCAGTTACGTTTCGAAAGTAACAAAAAACAAGAAAAATATTTATTTAGAAAAGCATTTGAAAATAGTAAATTATTACCACATGAAATTTTATGGCGAAGAAAGGAAGCTTTTAGTGATGGAGTAAGTAGTTTACAAAAATCATGGTATGAAATTATTAATGATAAAGTAAATATTATGAAGATTCCTATAAAAATTTATTATGATAATAATCCTAAAACAAATGAACAGCGATTCTATAGAGAATTATTTGAAAAATATTATAAAAATCTAAGTTATAATATTCCTTATTTTTGGATGCCAAAATATATTGATGCTACAGATGCTAGTGCTAGAACATTATCTATTTATTAATATGTAAAATTATTTTAATAACACTTATAAAATAATAATTATATAAGTATTATTTATATGAATTCTAACTTTTTTTTATATACTGGAATTATTTCTGGAATTTATACAGTATATGCTTCATTAAGATATTATTCTCTTACTGGTTCTAATCTTATTTCTTGTATTAAAGCTAAAAATTTTATAAAAAATAAAAAAATTAAATATGTTATTGATGTAAGAACAGATTTAGAATGGAATTCGGGGCATTATAAAAATTCATTACATATTCCTATTCAAAATATCAATAAAAATATTTTAAATAAAAAAATTCCAAATAAAAATAATGGAATCCTTGTTTATTGTAATACAGGTCAGCGTGCTAGAAATGGGGCTGAAAAAATAATATCTTATGGATATAAAAATGTATACTATATAGATAATACTTATGATTGTTTACAATAAAATATATATTATAGTAATAATATTTTTATAATATATAATGTTTGATTATTTGATTAAGATTACAGAACAAAAATGGCATCAAAAAATATATTATTTATTAAGTTATTTAACTATTATATTATATGTTATAGCATTTATTGGTTTATCATTCAGTTCTCCAAAATATTTATTACTATTACAAGAAATAATGAAAATATATATATCTATTATTTTAATATTAAGATTTAATCCATTTTATAAAATAGAATTTAATAAAAATAATTATGAATTTGATAGAAAAATAGCATTTGCTTCTGGTATATTTTTATTATTAACAACAGGTGTTACTACATATATCCGCTCTATTTTAGATAAAATAAAAATTTAATAAAATTGAATTGGTTTTTATTAAATTTTATTAAAATATAATTAAAATACTTAATATTATATTATGCTTTCACTTATATCAAACATATTTCAGTGTTTATATTATAGATTTAAAGGTGATTATGAATTACGAGTTATTGAGAGAATTAATTCAAACGAAACATTTGTTATGTATTTATCTGATGAAGAAAATGATTAATGTCTTATTGTCTTATTCTTGATTATTCTTCTTTTATAAGTTTTTCTATTATTATCATTAAGAAAAATTTTTATATGAGAAAATAATTTTTTACTAACTATTTTATCTATTTTATATTCTTCGTCGTCTTTTTTTACAACTCTATAATTATATTTTTTATATAAATTATTCATTTCTTTTATAAAATTTTCATCTATTAATTTATGTGAATTTATATATCTTTTAATCATCTCATTAAAATCTATATGATATAAATACGGTTCAACTTTAATATAAAAAACTTGATCATCTACCATTTGTTCGTGATATTGATCATCTATAAAACAAATCTTAATATTTTTTGGTAGTTTTACACATCGAAATAAATCATCAACACTTTTATTATGTGATGTTCTATTAAATTCAATCCGTTTTCCATCAACTTTAAATGCTGCTATTATTTTATCAAAAAATTTATTATTTAATTTATATTCAAAATAGTTTTTTATATTTTCTACCCAAGATTTCTCTCCTTGATTATTAGTATATATCATTACCTTATAACACTTCTTTTCTTCTTTTTTTATTGATATATATTTTAAAATAGATAACATATATGGTCTAATAAATTCTGGATATAAATCTAATATTTTAAAAAATTCTTCTTTTTCTATTTTTTTATTATAATATTCTTCTAGACAATCTGTAAATATTCCCAATTCTACAAAATAACCTAATGTTTCATCTAAGTCAAAAATAATTACACGATTATTATTAAGCATAATATAGCGTAAGAATTTTTTTTTTACAACAATTATAACTCATTATTTATAATTTATTTTTATATAAACAAATAAGAAGATTATATTTTTTTCTTTTTATATATTATGAATCCTACATATGAAGATTATAAGACAATTTTAAAGTTTTATAAAATCAAAAATATTCAAAACTTATCTAAAAAACAAATTAAAAAATATGCTGAAGATATATTAGCTGAAAAATTATGTAGTTGTATTAAAAAAGTTACTAAAAGTAATCAATTGCCTGAACCATCTGCAATAGCAATATGTAAAGATTCGGTTGTAAGACGGAAAAAATTAAAAATAAATAGATTTACATGTAAAAGCAAACCTAAACTTATTCCTAATAAAAAAACTAAAAAAAATATACAAAAAATTAAATAATATACAAAATAAATAATATTCTTATCTAAATTATTATTTATTTATCAATATATACTTTATCGCATACATTTTTTATTATTTTCTCTCTACATTCATTAATATCTGTACTACATTTTGTTATTAATCTTATATATTCATCTTTTAATCTATCATTATTCATATAATTTGGATTTGCATCAGTCCACTCTTTAATTGATTGTATTTGTTTATGTGATAATTTTCTTAATGCTAAATTCAATTCTTCATGTTCATTATCTTTTTTCCATGATGAATTTGTGCTTCCTGGGTCATCACTTTTTATATATAATGTTTCTCGTTTCTTATCTGTACAATGCATTGGTCTTTCATATAAAGATAATTTATTCATATTATCAATTATTAAATTAGTTATACCTTCACCCAATCCTTTATTTGATGTTGTTAATAGATTTTTGAGAGAAACTTCAATTGAATCTATAAATTTTTCTATCGAAATCGCATCTTTACATTGTTCGTTTAAAAATACATTTATATTAAATTTATTTTTAGTCATATTATTAGTTGTATTGTTAATTGTATTTCCTATTTTAGGAATTAACTCACATATTTGCTTTTGTTGTTCAAAAATAATATTTTTCATATCTTTATTATCATTTACTAAACTTAAAAGTAATTTTTTATAATCAACATTGTTTTCATCTATTATAAGCGAATTATTATTTATTTTATATATTTTATTTATTTTCTCTCCATCTTCTTTTATTTCATTATTTTTTTCTTCTATATTATTTGTTTTTTTTTCTATATAATCACATTTCTTTTTATGATTATACAGAGATGGTTTATGTTTATAAATTTTACCACATTCACATTTAAATGGTTTGGGGATTTTTGGGGATTTTTCATTAGTATCGTTAGTATTTTCATTATTTTTATGTTTAAGGGTTGTTAAATGTTTCATATAGTCTTTTTTATTACACGTATTATAGTTACAATATAAACATTCGAAAAAAATGGGGATTTTTGGGGATTTTTCATTAGTCATTCGTTAGTATAAAATACTAATAAAAAATCCCTAAATTATTTTAAAAAATTATTAAAAAAAAAGTTCAGTAACACTTTTTATTTTTCAAAAATTAAAATAAGAGCATTATGGTCTAAAGTCATTTTTTCGTTTTTTTTTGCCAATTCTCAAATCGAAAAATGAAAATTGGACATTTTTTTGTCCATTTTTGAAAAATGAAATTGAGAATTGAAAAAAAAGAACGAAAAAATGTAATTTAGCTAGGAGAAGAGCATAATTTTATGAAATATAGATTTTTACTAAAAATTATAAATGATAATAATAACAATATATTTTATTATATGTAAAATAATTAAAAATTTATTATATTATAATATTATAATATAATAAAATGAATAAAACAAAAATAAATGCAAAAGCGATGAATTTTGTAAAACAGAGAGATAATTTATTATTTAATGAAAATAAAAAAATAATAATTGACTGGTCTGCCAAAGCAGGATGCACTAATATTGTTACCATGTTTTTAAAATATATTAATTTATATAGAAATTTTGATTTAAAAAATCCAATTAATATTCATGATGAAAGATTAGAGTATTTAAAAAAAAATATGGTAACTGATAATATCATTTTAGATAATAAATATTTAAAAATTAAATTTGTTAGAAATCCTTATACAAGAGCAATCAGTTCTTATATACATTATGTTATTTTTTATAATGATAATGCTAATGCTATCTCGTTTTTTGATTTTTTAAATAATTTAAATAGTAATAAATACAAATATGATATTCATTATGCTAGCCAACATCATTTATTAGAAAAACAACAAAAAATATATAATGAAATTATAAAAATTGAAAATATACATGGTGAAATAGAGAGAATAAATAAAAAATATAATATAAATTTAGAATATAAGTCTGTTTCTAATCACCATTCTCAAAAAGATTTAAATGAAAAAAAATATGTAGGTTATATAAAATATTCAAATATAAAAAATATACCATCTTATAGATACTTTTATGATGATGAGAGAATAAAACAATTAGTATACGAGATTTATAAAATAGATATAAATTTATATAATTATACATTTGAAGAGTTTTTGAAATTAAATTAATATAATTTACTTTATAATATATTATAAATATAAGTAATATATTATTAATGATACATCCTACTATATATAGAATATGTGCATCATCTTGTGGAGCATTATCCACGCTTCCTTTAGATGTTGTTCAAACTAAAATACTTTCCGGAGAAAAAGATATATTTAAAATAAGCGAATTAAAATGGACATTGTTAATGACCTTTTTATTTACCATACAAAATAGTGTTTATGAGTTTACTAGTTTTATTCCAAATAAAAGTATACGAGGAACATTATCCGGTCTCTCTGCTTCGCCTTTTTATATATTAGTTGAAATGAAAAAAATGAAAAATAGATTAGGTATTGATCCTTTTTATAAAAAATTTATTTTTTGGTTGACATTTAGAGAGATAATTGTTTATGTTACAATTTATAATTTATTTATGTTAAACATTCCCTATTCAAAACTATTAGCATCTTTATTAGCTAATGGTTTTGGATTTCCATTGAAAATAATTGCTTTTAAAAATGCTTATCCTACATTAAATTATTCTTATGATAAAATTAAAAAAACAGCTGCTATTGAAATAATCAAGTCTTCAATTGGAGATAGCATTACATTATATCTAATATATAATTTTCCTTTCTCTCCATTAAAAATATAATTTAATAATTACTTATAAATTTTTTACAAATAATTATTAATAATGAATGAAGAAGCCGTGCAATTTTTAAATCATTCTCTCAATAATGATAATAATGAATCAATTAATAATTTGACAAGTGAGCTTATCAAAGAGAGAAAGGAAACTATTTTAAATGAACTTCCTATTACAAAGAAAGAATTGGGTAATTTAACAAAAAAATTAAAAGGTTATAGATATGTTGAAGAATTACAGGAATTACATATTGGATGCTATATTCGTTGGATTAAATTGAAAAATCCAGAAGATGAAATAAAATTAACAAATGGGGCATTATTATGTGATATAAAAATAGAAGATAACATATTATTAGTATGTAAAAATAATATGAATCGTATATTTAATGTTAATATGTCTGAAAATCTTATATTTCAAAAATTAACTGACCAAGAAAAAATTATTCTTTATGCTATTGATTGTTTAAGTAAATAATTACTTTAATTAATTTTATTTACATTAAGAATTCTATAATTTGTAGGAGACAAAAATTCAAAAGCATATATATTGTTATATTTAAGATTAGTTAATTTTTCATAACTAAAACCAACTATGGATTTAGTATTAAATTTATTATTTGATAATAAAGTCTTACCACCACCACCAAGAACACCAGCATTAGTTGAAACAAAATACATTTTATTATTTTTTAATAAATCATAAAAATATTTTATAACTGACTTATTATTAATTAATGCTTTGCTATATTTACTATTATTTGAAAAGATAATAATAAAAGGATTTTTAATATCTTTACTGTTAATTATTGTCCATTCATCATTTGCTTGATCATAAGATAATATTATTTTATTGTTATCATATTTCTTATCATGGCCTGATAATGAATATCTATGATGATGTAAGCATAATCCAGGGTCTACTCTGTTTTCTTGTTTACATAAAATATTTTCATCTTGGTTTGGCATTAAACCTTTTGCGATGGCTTGTTCTACTGTTATAGCGTTAATATCACAACCATTACGAATTACATTCATTGGGAAATGATTTTTTGATAAAGTAGTTGGTAAATTATTTTTGTATTTCATAAATGCTCCTTGTAAATATTGACTTTGAGATATAGCTCCTCTTCCATTCAATGTTTTGGCATATGGACCTCCTGATGAAGCTGATACACCATGACCCACTATCATTTTCTTACTTCCAACAAACCATGAACATGGGAACCCTGAATTACAAGAATATTTAAATCCCTCAAGCGGTCCATTTTCTAAATAAAGAGAATAGTGTGATACTGAATCATTATCAGCATGTTTTGCCATTATATATTGTCCTTGTGTATGATGTTGTTGATATCCATTATCAATTGGTTGAACCCAATTAATAGGAGGAACAATAGGATTACCAGCTTCATCATATGTAATTCTATCAGGATTATAAGCACTATGTAATGTTCCAATATATCTTGTTTCAATCATTCCTTTAGTATTTTTAACAGATGTTTTTACAATTTCATCATCATTTTTAGTGCAACATAATCCACTAAAATGTAATTCGCGTTCATATGTTCCTACTTTAGATGTTGGTAAATTTAATCTTCCTCTCCATCCTCCACCATGACCCATAGGTTCAGTTCCTCTATATGGAGTTCTTGCTTGACGTCTTCCTAAATTAGTAGTTTTACCCATTGAAGGCACTCTTAATGTTCCATTTAAAGAAAACCCAGTGTGTCCTTTGCCAGATATTGGGGCAATTCTAGGATTACCATTATTAGTTTTTCTTTTTAAAGTTGCTAATGACATTACTTATTATAATATAATGTTATAATAAATAATTAAAAAATACTAGATTATTATAAAAATTGATATATAACATTAGTTGTGTTGAATTGACTAGATAATTTAGCTTTTATATTACCATAAGAGCGGTTTGAATAAACATAAATATTTCCTGTAATAGTTTGATTACCAAATATGTCAAAACCTAAGTCAATACTTTTAACATTTCCTTCAAAAATTATGTTATTTAATTTATTCTTGTAAAAAGCACTTCTATCAATTCTAGTAACAGAATTAGGTATAGTAACAGAAATTAAATTATTATCTGCAAAAGCAAATTCATAAATATTAGTAACAGAATTAGGTATAGTAACAGAATTTAAACTATTAACTGCAAAAGCATTAACATTAATATTAATAACAGAATCTGGTATAATAACAGAAGTTAATTGATTCCGATCAAAAACAGCTTCATCAATGCTAGTAACAGAATTAGGTATAGTAACAGAAGTTAATTTATTCTGACTAAAAGCACCTTGACCAATAATAGTAACAGAATTAGGTATAGTAACAGAAGTTAAATTATTCTCTGAAAAAGTAAATTTACCAATATTAGTAACAGAATTTCCTATAATAACAGTATTTAAGCTGTTGTCAGCAAAAGCGCCAATTCCAATAGTAGTAACAGAATCTGGTATTGTAACATTATTTAAGTTGTTATTATAAAAAGCATTATTTCCAATAGTAGTAACAGAATCTGGTATTGTAACATTATTTAAGTTGTTGTTATAAAAAGCATTATTTCCAATAGTTTTAACAAAATCTGGTATAACTACATTGGTAATTTTAAATGTATTATATGTTGTATTATTTAAAATAATATCTGTTTTTTCACTTGTATTATCATATGTTAATGTATAATTTTCAATATTCTTAGTAACATTAGAAGTAATATTTGCTGATATAAATTTGGGGTTGTCAGCAAAAGCGCCAATTCCAATAGTAGTAACAGAATCTGGTATTGTAACATTATTTAAGTTGTTGTTATAAAAAGCATTATTTCCAATAGTAGTAACAGAATTACCTATAATAACAGAATTTAAACTGTTACTGGCAAAAGCATCATCACCAATATTAGTAACAGAATTTGGTATAGTAACAGATTTTAAACTGTTATCAGCAAAAGCACCTTCACCAATAGTAGTAATAGAATTAGGTATATTAACAGAAGTTAAACTGTTACTGGAAAAAGCACTATTACCAATACTAGTAACAGAATTTGGTATAATAACAGAAGTTAAATTATTATTAGAAAAAGCAAGATAACCAATACTAGTAACAGAATTAGGTATATTAACAGAAGTTAATTTATTAAGTAGAAAAGCAGCAAATCCAATGCTAGTAACAGAATTAGGTATAGTAATATTTTGTATTGTATATGAGGGAATTTCACCGTCGTAATTCTCTGATAATAATTTTCTTATAAAAGAATTGTATATTGTTTCAACATCCGAAAAAATAGTAACTGTTTTAGCATTCTTGAATATCGGATTGCTAGTATCTAAAATATTAGCAAAGTAGTAATTAATAATTGTTCCATTTAAATATATAATTTGTAAGTTATATTCGATTGGTTTATCACATAATCCTCCACATCTTCCTGTATGTGGTTTATCCATAGTTCCTGGTTTTAATTGAGCACGACGTGCTAATGCTCTTCTTATACCTGGATTTGATGCTCTCCCACCACTTTGAACTCCGGCACCTGGAGTATAAACATTAAATAAATTAGTAGGTCTATTATATTGTAATGCCATTTGAGAAAGAGTTTTTCTAGAACCACCACCTACAATACCAATTTTGCCTGGATAAGACATATATATATTTATATAAATAAAATAAATATATATTTAGAAAGCAGAGCCTCCAAAAATACTAAAACCTTCATTTGCTGCCATTGGTTCAAAATTACCCCCTCCAGGTGTAGCAGCATCGACTAGAGGAGTATTTGGACCTTGATACATTTTATTAAAATTAGGACCTTGATTTAAATTATTATTATGAACTTGATTTATATGTTGTGATTCAGTCATTCCATTCATATTTTCAGGATTAATATTCATGCTCATTGTAGGTGGTCCACCTAGATTTACTTGATTTAATCTATCTGCTTGGCTAGGTTGATGTTGGCCATTAGAAATAGGTTGTTTTGTTTTATAATCCTTTTTTCCTTTTGGTTCTTCCCGATTACCTTCCCACATATCAACTAATCTCTCTAAAAGAATATTAATTTTGCTTCCTAATTTAGTTTGCATTGTAAATAAGGCAATGAATAAGGGAATGATAAAGTTAATTTCATTAAATGATGGATAATTGGATTGAGAATATGTAGGTACAAATCTAATTATTCTATTGATGAACCAAATAGATAATAAGATTAAAGTAATAGTTCCAAAAACTTCAAAGAAAATTTCTAAAGTTCCTTTTGTTGGGTCTTCTTCAGGAGTTATATAGTTAATAGATTTGAGAGATAAAATAACTAATGGGATTGCTAAAAAAGAATATTGAAAATAGTTCATGATTGTATTTTTATTGTCTTCTTCAAAATTAAATACATATGAAAAAAATCCTTCTTTTTTAGATATTTTATCATCATTTTCTTTAATACTTTCCATTATGTTTTATAAAAAGAAATTAAAAATATAAATAAAGATAATATAAATGCTAAAAATAGCATTAGATACGTTAAAGTATGGAGAAAGTAAAAATCCAGAAGACAAACATGATGAATATCAGTATATTAATTTAATTAAACATATATTAGATTATGGAACTATGATAGAAGGGCGGAATGGAAATGCTTTAACAATTTATGGGTCATCTATGCATTTTTCTCTTGAAAATAATACATGGCCACTGCTTACATCAAAAAAAGTGGCTTGGAAAACATGTGCTAAAGAATTATTTTGGTTTTTAAAAGGTTCGACATCTAATATTGAGCTTCGAAAGCAAAATGTTCATATTTGGGATGGTAATGGAAGTCGAGATTTTTTAGATAGTAGAGGATTAACAAATTTAGAAGAAAATGATTTAGGACCAGTATATGGTCATCAATGGAGATTTTTCAATGCCTCATATGAAAATTGTAATACTGATTATAATGGTAAGGGTGTCGACCAGATTAAATATATTATTGATTGTTTAAAGGACCCAAAAGAAAGATATTCGCGGAGATTAATTTTGTCAGCATGGAATCCACAACAACTAGATGAAATGGCATTACCACCTTGTCATGTTTTAGCTCAATTTAATGTAATCGGTAATAAATTATCATGTTCTTTATATCAAAGAAGTGGTGATGTGGGTTTAGGAGTTCCTTTTAATATTGCTTCTTATAGTTTATTAACACATATAATTGGAAAACATTGTGATTTAGAGCCATATGAATTTATTTATCATTTAGGAAATTGTCATATTTACGATGACCATCTAGAACCACTTAGAAATCAAGTAAATAATGTATTATATCCTTTTCCAAAAATTAATATTTTACAAAAATATGATGATATTAATAGTTATAGCATCAAAGATATAGAAGTAGAAAATTATACATCTAACAATGTTATAAAAATGGAAATGCGAAAATAATGAAATATTAAGATATTTATCAAAAATATATGAGTAATTCAGCAACATTAGCAGCAGCTAAAAGAAGAAGGGGAGCATCTCAAAGTCCACCAGTAGCAGCAAGTTCATCTGCTTCATCTTCAAGAAATATTAATCGTGTTCAAAGTGAACCTACTTTAGAAAAAGGAGAGAGACCACAACAAAGAATTAGTCCTATTCAAATATTAGGCATGCATGAAAATAGATTAGAATTTTTAGAAAAACAACATAATAACATGGCCATGGCTTTAAATCAATACCCAAATCCAAATGAAGAAAAAATAGTAACATTAAAAGATTTAGAAGATTTTAGACAAGCTTTTCAAAAACTTTCTTCTACTGAAAAGAAAGTTGAAGGTGGTTCTGTAAATGTTCAACAAATTAAAAAAGAAGTATCTGAAGAATTTACAAAAAATCAATTAACTAATTTAGCAACTAAAAAAGACGTTGAATCATTAATCACTTCAATGAGAAAAGAATTATTAAATGAAAATTTTAAAAGTTTGGAAGATAAAATAAATGCTTTAAAAATTTCTAATAGTGAAGTATCTTCATCAATATCATCATCAAAAGAAATTCAAGAAGTTACAAAAACTCTAACAAAAAAAATAGAAGATTCTATTCCAAAAAATACGGTTACTTCAAAACAATTAGATGATGTGAAACATGAATTAAATAAAAAATTTGATGGAATACAAATTCCAAAAAACTATATTACACCTAAAGAATTAGTTGAATTAAAAAATGAATTAACAAAAAAAGTAGATGGTATTCAAATACCAGGAGATATTATTACTTTAAAACAATTAGATGCTGTGAAACATGAATTAACAAAAAAAGTAGATGGTATTCAAATACCAGGAGATATTATTACTTTAAAACAATTAGATGCTGTGAAAAGTGAATTAACAAAAAAAGTAGATGGTATTCAAATACCAGGAGATGTTATTACTTTAAAACAATTAGATGCTGTGAAAAGTGAATTAACAAAAAAAATAGATGGTATTCAAATACCAGGAGATGTTATTACTTTAAAACAATTAGATGCTGTGAAAAGTGAATTAACAAAAAAAGTAGATGGTATTCAAATACCAGTGGACATTATTACTTTAAAACAATTAGATGCTGTGAAAAGTGAATTAACAAAAAAAATAGATGGTATTCAAATACCAGTGGACATTATTACTTTAAAACAATTAGATGCTGTAAAAAATGAATTTTTCAGTAAAATAAATACTTTAGATAATAATAAAATGAAAACAGGTGAAAATGTTGTAGATGAAAAATTATTTTTAACAACAAAAGCTAGAATAGATACTTTAGAAAATAAAGTAAAGGCATTAGAGGCTATAATACTTAAAAAATAAATTTTAATAAAAATTTCAATAAAAATTTTAATAAAAAATTAGTAATATACTTAAAATATTATTATACATTTTTTTTAATGAATATAATAATATTTATATTAGTATTTTCGATAGTATTATTTATATACATACATATATATTATCATTTTAAGACCAATAATGATTTAGAAATTTTAGAAATTAACAATATTTCAAAAGAGAGATTAGAGGAGATATGTGATTTAAGACAACCATTAACAATGGTTATTGATAATAGTATTTTTAAAGAATTTTTTATAAAAAATTTATTAGAAAAATATCCTAGTTTTGATATTAAAATACGAAATGTAAAAAACTTAGATGATAATACAGAAATATTTTTACCGTTATCTTTAAATGATGCCAATAAATTGATGACTGAAGATAAAGAAGGGCAATATATATCAGAAAATAACAGTGATTTTTTAATAGAAACCAGTATAAATAAAAATATTAGTCTTCATGATTTATTTTTTAGACCATATATGTTATCAAATATAGATTATGATTATATTTTTGGTTCTATAAATTCATATACACCATTAAGATATAATTTAAATTATAGAAATTATTTTTTACTTTTGGAAGGTAAAATAAGAATCAAAATGACACCACCAAAAAATGAAAAATACCTATATTGTAATAAGGATTATGATAATTTTGAATTTCGTTCACCATTAAATGTCTGGTCTATCCAAGAAGAATATAAAAATGATTTTAATAAAATAAAATTTCTAGAAGTAGATTTAGAACCTGGTAATATTATTTACATACCAGCTTATTGGTGGTATAGTATTCAAATATTACAGGAAAATACATCTATATTATCATTTAAATATAGAACATATATGAATAATGTTGCTATTTTACCTCAAGTTATTTTGAAAATAATGCAAAAACAAAATATAAAACACAAAATTATTGATAATTAATAATAAAAATTGATATTATTATATAATAATTATTTATAAAATAAATTATAATATATTTAAATGAGCTATAAAATTTATATAGAAGATCGTAATTATAATATTTGGTCTTGGCATGAAATTGAAAATATGAAAGATGTCACACCGGATTTTTATTGTAAGCCTATTGAAAAAAAATTATTTACTGGTGATATTGTAGATAAAAACTGTATTTTAAAAGAATCCATTGTGAGAGAAGCTATAAATATACCAGGTATAATGATATATGGTAATAAAACATATGGTCGAAGTAATAATGGAAAGTTTTACTATAAATGTATACCAAATGATAAACGACTACCATCCTTTCTAGTAACTTATCAGCAAAAAGATGTAGGATTTAATAAAAAAATGTTAAATAAATTTGTATTATTTAGATTTCATAAATGGGAAGAAAAACATCCGATTGGTGCTATAAATCAGATTATAGGAGATATTAATGTATTGTCTAATTTTTATGAATATCAATTATATTGTAAAAATTTGCATGTTTCTCTATCACTTTTCACAAAAGATACAATGCGCAAATTAAAACAACATAGTAATGAACTTTTTATTAAAACAATTTCAAGTAATAATAAAAGTATTGAAAATAGAATTGATAATTATAAAATTTTCACTATTGATCCAAATTCGAGTGGTGATTTAGATGATGCTGTTAGTATTGATCATGAAAAAATTAGTATTTATATATCAAACGTAGCTATTTTATTAGAGCATTATAATTTATGGAATTCCTTTACAAAAAGAATTTCAACTATTTATTTACCTGATCAGAAACGACCTATGTTGCCTTCTGTTTTATCTGAAGTTCTGTGTAGTTTACTTGAAAATGAATCAAGAATAGCATTTTGTATAGATGTTTATTATAAAGATAATAAAATTATTGACATAAAATATACAAATGCTCTCATTAAAGTCCATAAAAATTTTGTATATGATGAAGAAGAGTTATTGAAATTTACAGATTATAATATTTTAAAAGATAAACTATTAGAATTATCAAAAGAATACAAATATATTAAATGCATTAATGATAGTCATGATGTTATCGCATTTTTGATGATATTAATGAATCATGAATGTGCTAAATACATGGTTGAAAAAAAAATAGGTATATATCGTAATTTAAAATTTAAAGATGTCGTTGATTCAAAAGTTCCCGATGATATATATGATTTTATTAAAATATGGCAATGTTCTTGTGGTTCTTATAATACATACGCGGATGATAATTGTCATGAACTTATGTATGGCGGATTAAAAAAATATACACATATTACATCACCTATTAGAAGATTGGTAGATTTATTAAATATTATTAAAATTCAAGAATCGTTAGGATATATAAATTTATCAGAAGATATGAATAAATTTTACAATTATTGGATTGATAATTTAGAGTATATAAATACAACAATGAGAGCAATTAGAAAAATACAAATAGATTGTAATATATTGAATATGTGTGTAAATAATAAAACTATTATTGAACAAACATATACAGGTTATGTTTTTGATAAAGTAGATAGAGAGAATAAATATAGCCAATATAATGTTTATTTACCAGAATTAAAAATTATATCTAGGGTAAATATCAAAGAAAACTATGATGATTATGAAAAAAAACAATTTAAAATATATTTAATAGAAGATGAAGCAACGCTTAAAAGAAAAATACGACTACAAAAGGTTTCATAATTTATTTTCATCCAAAGAAATTTTCACCACTATATTTAATATATAAGAAATTATCTGGTGATTTATTTTTAGCATATAATTCTTGCATGCTAGTATTTGGATTGGGAATGCTGTTATTAATAAAAAATATTATACTTTGTTTATCTGTTATTTTTAGACGTTTTCTTACAATATATATAAATTGATTAAAAAACATATCTTTTGGACATAAGTATTTATGTTTATCTATTTCGTCTATATTTTTACAATTTTTATTTTTTTCTAAATAAATAAAAACTCTATCTGGATATTTTCGTTTTATATTTTCTACTTCTTCTTTTCTCTCTTCTACACTTTTAGCAAAATGATTTTTCTTTATCATATTTATAAATAAATATAATATTCTTTTGTTATTAAATAAAAATAATAATAAACTTTTATACAGATTCAATATTTTTTGTATCAATAATATATATATATGGCTTATTCGAAAACAGTTCGTAGACATAGAAAACGTGGAAAAAAAGGTGGAGTTCTAACTCGCGGACAAAAAAGACGAGTTGAAGAAGGAGTTCCTGCTGTAGAAACTACGATGCGTGAAGCTCCTAGCAAAAAAGCAACTACAAAAAAAGCACCAAAAGATCTGGAAACATTAGCTGAATCAAAACCAAAAACAAAAAAACCTACTACAAAAAAAGAGCGTAGAGAAGCAAGAGAAAAATTACCATCGGTAATTAAACAAAAACAATCTGCTTTAGAAAAAAAAATAGTGAAAGAATCAAGAGCTAAAAAATTAGAGAGAAAAAAACGTGAAACCAGAATGAAAGGATTCAAATTAAGAAGATTTAAGAAATTTCAAGAATCTCGTAAAAAAAAATCAAAACCACAAATAAAATTACCAAAAACTTTTCGCGCAACAAAAAAAAGATTATCGCCAATAAAAGAATTCTCTAAATCTTCCTCGCCGCGTGATTATAAATCAAGTGTAGATAAAGAAATATTAGCTGGTCTTGAAAAAAGTTTATTAGGATTAAAAATAAGTAGATAGTTGAAAAAATTTACATAATTTTCTCATTATATAAAATTATGTAATCAAATTATAAGTTATATGTAATTTTGGTATGAATTAAATATATAATATTAACTATATATTAAATATACAGTGATTGATTTGTAGCAATATATTTTAATGTTAACTCTGGAATCTGTCTTAATTTTTTTAATAAATTCATATTTTGTAATGTTTCGCAAATCTTTTCTAATTCTAACGCTATATTGTTAATCTTTAATATTGCTTTAATAAATTCACCTAGAAATATTTCTGTTTCACATTTCATAAGATCTATAATATATTTACATTCATGTTCATTTGAACAATTACACCATTGAAATACATAATCAATTAAATCAAAATTGTATTCATATTCCAATCCAGTAAACAAATTATTTTTAATTTCCTGATCTTTATAATATTCAATTCTTTCTACAATATATTTTGATACTTCATAAATATTATTATTCTTTTTAGATGGATTTGTATTTCTTTTATCTTCTTGTAATGAAATATTTGTGAAACAACTAAATATACCAACTAGTTCTTGAGTTGAAATATCAGTGAATCCATTATATTTTATATAAGTATCAGCCATTGCCAATGAATTAACTTCTTGTAATAGCATTGAAATAAATGCTTTATCATTAAGATTATATGAAATATCTATAAAATTATCATTTTTTAAAATATTAATAATTAACTGAATATTATTATCAATATAATTTACAGCATTAATAGCAAAGTTATTTGTTTTATTTCTCTCTTCACATAAATCATTATATTCACTATATTTTTCCATGTCTTTCTTTAAAAATTTATTTTCTTGTTCAAGTTCACTAATTTCTCTTTGTATTTTCTTCTTTTGTTTTTGACTAGCGCTTTTTACACTATCTAATAGTGTTTTATAACTTTCAATAATTTCTTTTTTTGTTCTAAAAATTATACCACTATCAATTCCATCTCTTAATTCATGAATTTTATTATCTAAAATTTCTAACTCTTTATTATAATTATTAATTTCTTTAATAATATCAGTTTGAATAAAACTTTTTTCCATAAATTCTTTTAACTTATTAAAATCATATTCATTCTTAGTATCTTTTTCTATTATATCACCTTCACTTATATCAGTATAATTAATCTTATTAGTAGCTATTACATTTAAAACTAAATTAAATGATATTTTAAATTGTGACTTTAGCATTTTTGGTGAACCAGTAACAATTTTCTTATATTCATTTGATAAAGGCATATCAAATAAATTATTACAATGAATTACATGACCTATTTTATCTAATCCTCTTCTTCCAGCTCTTCCAGCCATTTGAGTATACTCATGAGATAGCAAATATCTCAAACCATTATCTCCATTAAATTTAGATAAAGAAGTAAATATAACAGTTTTAGTTGGCATATTAATACCTACAGCAAATGTTTCAGTAGCAAATAATAATTTAATATAACCTTTTTCAAATAACATTTCTACCATTTCTCTCAAAATAGGCATAATTCCAGCATGATGAATAGCTATTCCTTTTTGTAATAATGTAATTAAATTTTTGAATTCATCTAATTGCGTATATTCTTTATAATTCTTAATTTTGCTTCTTAGAATATTTTCACATTCTTTTTTGATTATACTTGGTGTTTTATCTCCTTCTTCGAAAAGTGATACTTCTATTTCACGTGCGCATAATTCAACATTTTTTCGTGAAAATATAAAGCAAATAGCTGGCAACATGTTATTATTATTCAAATATTTAATAATATCATTTAAAACAAAATGTCTCTTAACAAAATTTCTATTTTTGTAAAAATAGTTTAATATATCACTAACAACATAATAATTCAATTCATTAAATACTCCATTATTATCTGCTAATTTAATTGGTTTATTTACGTATTCTTTTAATTTCTTTTCATATTCTGTATTTTTTGCTATTTTAAAGATAGATTTATTTGTAGATATCCAACCATAATGTGTTAATGGAACAACACGCTCATTTGTTGGACATAAATACAATTTTTTTTCAATACTATCATAAGTTTTATTTTTTTCTTTTTCTATCCAATTAGCAAAAATTTCTGGTTTTTCAATTGTGGCCGAAAGCATAATAAGTTGAACATGTGGAGGTAATAATATAATAGATTGTTCCCATACATTACCCCTATCAGCATCTCCTATATAATGAACTTCATCAAAAACAACAGCACCTAATTCGTTATTGAAATCCATTTCAAAATGAAGATTAATATTTTTATCGTTATTTTTAGATATTAAAGATGAAAATAATGTATTTCTTAAGATTTCAGTTGTCATAATTAATACATCTCCCTCTGGGTTATCTTTAATATCTCCAGTTAATATACCAAAAGATATGTGTGGAAACTTTTTCTTGAAATCATAATATTTTTGATTACATAATGCTTTTATAGGGCCAGTATAAATTACTTTTTTATTTTTTTCTTTGAAAAAGTCAATCGCAAACTCAGCCGCTAAAGTTTTTCCAGAGCCAGTGTGCGCTGTAATAAGAGTATGATGTCCATTTATTATTGAATACAGAGCCCATTTTTGAAAATTACTTAAAATATATGGAAATTTTTGGAAATATTGGTTATAATCAATATCTTTTAAATTATTATCTTTAAAACTATTATCTTCAAAATTGTTATTACAAATAACAACCATTATTATTTATTTATAGTAAATAATATTTAGATTTAAATTATTCAATTTATTTAATAATGACTATAATTATAGCAAATAAATACAAAATTACCGGTATATTGGGCGATGGAACATTTGGCAAAGTATTTAAAGCAGAAAATATTTTAACTAAAAATAATGTTGCTATAAAAATAGAAAAAGAAAAAGAAAGCAGAATTTTGAAATATGAAGCTAGAATCTATAATTTATTACATAATATGAAAAATATTCCAAAAATACGATTATTTGGAACTGAAGAAGAATATACTTATATGGTTATTGATTTATTTAGTTGCTCTATTGATAAACGTGTAACTAGTAATAAAGATAAAATAGTTATATTTAAAAATTCATTGAAAATATTAGAAGATTTACATGATTATGGATTTATTCATCGTGATATTAAACCGGATAATATTTTATTTGAAGAGAGAAATAGTAATCAAGTAAAATTAATTGATTTTGGTTTATCAAAGAAATATCTTGATAAAAATAATAATCACGTTGAATATAAAGATGGAAAGAAAATAATAGGAACAATTAAATATTGTAGTATTAATTTACATAATGGATGTGAACCATCGCGGAGAGATGATATTGAATCATTAATATATACATTTATTAAAGTATATAGTGGAGTATTGTCATGGGATAATTATGATATTAATAATAAAGAATTATATACAGAAAAGGTTTTTGAAGAGAAAAAAAATATTTATAACTTTATAATAAATAATAATATACCTTTTGAATTTGCTTGTATGATTAAATATATTAGAAATGTAAATTATGATGAAAAAATTAATTATGATTATATTGATAAATTATTAGATATAATAATTATATAAATATTAAAAAATTTAATTTGTTTAGTAATTATATATGTTAGGTAAATATACAATTTATGGCGAAAGGTGTTCTGGAACAAATTATTTACAAGATGTTGTTGATAAAAATTTTGATGTTAAAATTACTTGGAAATATGGATGGAAGCATTTTTTTGGATTTCAAGATAAAATATTAAAAGAATCAGATGATACATTATTTATATGTATTGTTAGAAATCCAGTAGACTGGATTAATTCGTTTTATAGAGAAAAACACCATTTAGCATTACAATATGCAAAATTACCAGAAAGAAAAAAACTTGATATCTTTTTAAATAAAGAAGTGCTTAGTGTAAATGATCATGAACATAATTATACTAAATTTAATAAAGAATTATTACATGATAGAAATATATACACTGGTAAAAGATATAAAAATATATTTGAATTAAGACATACAAAAATAAAATGGATGCTTGAAGATTTACCAAATAAAGTTAAACATTGTATTTTTATAAAGCATGAAGATTTAATAAATGATTTTGAAAATACATTAATAAAAATAAAAGATGCTGGATTAAAAGTAAAAGAAAATATTAATTTTCCAATTAATAGTATAAATTATAAAAATAATGATAAAAAAAAATATATAAAGATAAAAAATAACATACCATTAAATTTAATATTAAATAATCCGAATTTAATACCATTATATGAGAAAAAATTATATAATATTGGGGAATTGTCTACCAAATAATAATAAAAACCACAATTACTGTATTCTACATCCCCCTCTAATTATCTTTATACATTTTAATAATAATTTTTATAAATAAAATTTGGCTATAATTTATTCGATAACCATATATTGAATTCAAAAAGTTCATATGTAAAACCAGCATAAAAATTTCGCATATCAATCATGTCTTGGTCTACTATTTGATTATATAATATATATGTTTGTTCAATATCTGTTATAATATCCAAACAAGTTTGATTTGTATTATTTGCTATTTTAATAATATCGGTAATATTATTATTTTCAATAAGAAACTTATATTTGAAAATATAACTATAATTATTATATAATTCATTAATATTTTTCATTAAATTATTAATATTAATATCAAAATTTACAATAAAATTAATTTTATTATTTAAAAATTTTTTTAATAATTTTTTTAGATAATAATCTCTATGAATACTTAATTTAATTTCATTTTTTATATCATCTGGTAATTTTAAATATAATTGAAATATTTTGTTCTTTTTGAATGTTATCCATGCTGTTTGTATAATTAAAGCATAATTATAAAATTCTTTTTGAGCATGAATATAGCAAATTTTTTTATTATTAATAGAAATATATAATTTATTTTTACATTTTCTATTATTTTTTGTATAACAACTACAATTGCTAGCCATTATTATAGTAATGTTATCTGTATTATTTAATAAATTTTGATATTTTATTTTCAATTTCTTTAAAAACTAATTAAATATTTTTATTAATATATTTAAAGCGTTCAACATATATGATAGTATAATACAATATGAGCGAGAGTGATAATGGCATTCATTTTCCCACTACAACAGACAAAACAACTGTGTCTAAGACATCTGGACGTGTAAAATGGTTTAATAACAAATCTGGATATGGTTTTATTACAATTTCAGGTGGAGAATATGAAGGAACTGATATTTTTGTTCACCATTCTTCTATTAGTGTAGATAAAGAACAATATCGTTATCTAGTCCAGGGTGAATATGTGGAATTTGATCTAAAAGAAATGGTAGACAGTGAACATAAATGGCAAGCATTGGATGTCAGTGGTATTTCGAGTGGGAAACTAATGTGTGAAACGCGCCTAGAAACACGCGAACCACGCACAGAAACTACATCAACTACATCAAGAGGTTCAACAAGTACTACACAAAAAACACCACGTTCATCATATCGTGTTCGCCCTCATGGTCCTGGTCCTCGTGAAGGTGATGAATGGATGCTCGTTCGTCGTCGTGCTTCGACAGGACGAACTGAACATGCTTCGACAGGACGAACTGAACATGCTACGGTTCGTTCTCGTCCTCCTCGCTCTGTTAAAGAATAAATAAATTATTAATAAAAATTTATAAATAAATAAATAAATAAATAAATAAATAAATAAATAAATAAATAAATAAATAATTGATTTTATATAAAAAAATATTAATTTATATAAAATATTAATGCGAAGAATAAAGTCTGCTCCTGCCGAATTATGTTCAATGGTTAATAGAAAAAAAAGAAATTCTATATCAAAAATTTCTTCTAATGCTATTATTCCTTCAAATACTTATGAGAAAATAAAAGAAGAAAAAAAAATTGTTAAATTGTTAACAGAAATAAGTAATGATATTTCTGGTCAAAATGATATTATTAGTCAAGAAATAGGGTATTACATGTTATTAGTAGGATCGTTTGTAAATCAAAATTTTAGAAGAAAAATTACTTTGGAAAACGTTAAGAATTTTATTATAGAAATGTTTTTAAGATATATTGTTTCAATTACTTATCACTTTATTATCACTAACCAAGAAAAACTTATTGAAATTGTAATAGATAATCATGGACATTTAGATAAAGTAATAGATAATATACATCTACTTAAATAAATTTTATTAATTATATACAATAAAATGTATATTAATATTTATAAAAAATCTATAAATGCTATCATTAAAAATTTAGAAAATGAAATAAAAATGTTAGAAAAAAAAATTTTACTTTTACAAACATATAACTAACAAAACTATACCTGATATAGTTCCTAAAATTGTTCCACATAGCCATATTTTTATACATTTTTTATTTTCTTCGTTATTATTATTTTCTAACAAATTCTCTCTTATTTCAATTTCCTTTTCTGGCGGATTTAAATGAATACCTTTAGAAAATTGATTAACTTGTTGACATATAAAACAAACATTATTTCTATTATTTTTTTTATACCAATCCATTATACATTTTAAATGGACTGGATTATTACAACATTCAGGTATTATAATACCTTCATTATTATTTATGTCATTTAAACATATTGGACATTCTATTACATCATTTAGCATTTTTATATATATTTAGTTTATTTAAATTAATGTTCCTATATAATTTATAAATAAATATAATATATATACCATTGTAATATTACAATTATAAATTTTTAATATAATAATTAGAAATAAGTAAAATATTATTTTCATTTTTCTTAAATATTTTTTTATATTTTTATATTATATAATGGCTCGTTTAACAAGAAGAAGAAGAATACATAAAAAGAATTCAAGAGGTGGTGCTATTGGACAATTTCTTGATGAAGTTGGTTCTTCACTTAAAGGATTAGTATCTAGAACAAGAAAAAAAGGTGCTGAATTAATTGAACAAAGTTCAAGTGCTGTTTCTAATACTGTTAAAGGAACTGAAGGTGTTGTATCAAATGTTACTGGACAACTTCAAACAACAGCACAACAAATGATGGGTGGTAAAAAACATAGAATACATAAATCTCGTAAATCTCGTAAATCTCGTAAATCTCGTAAATCTAGAAAAATGATGGGTGGTAAAAAACATAGAATACATAAATCAAGAAAATCTCGCAAATCGCGTAAATCAAGAAAATCTCGCAAATCTCGCAAATCTAGAAAAATGATGGGTGGTAAAAAACATAGAATACATAAATCAAGAAAATCTCGCAAATCGCGTAAATCAAGAAAACATTAAAATTATATGATCTTATTCATAATATTATATAATTTATTTACTCCATTATATAATAAGTTATAACTAGAATCGATATAACTATTATCAAATATACTCAAACATTCTAAATTTTTTAAAAATATATTTTGTCCAATAGTATTATTAAAATCTATATTCTCTCTACTGTAATTATAAATATTACCTTTTTCATTACAATTAGTAAAATGATCTAAATTATATTTACTAATTGTTTTTTTTAAATCAGATCTACTTTTTACATATATAGGAACAAAAGATGGTGATTTTTGTATTTCTTTACTTGTTTTATTTGGATCTATTAAATAAGATGATGTATTTTCCCAAGAACTAAAATTAGACATTTTTTTATCTTTAGATTCAATTTTTAGAGATCTATCTATTTGACAATTATTTGAGCATACAGTTCCATCAAAACATCTATAAATTTTATTTTCAATATCTATGTCGCGATCACATTCACAACATTTTAACATTAATTATTATATTGATATATTGATATAATAATTATTACTTAATAAATAAATAAGTTTTCAATTTAAATAAAAATTAAATAATTTAAAATAAAATAAAAAATTCAATATTCTGAGTTTCTTTTTTAAGTAAAAAAAAGAAAAAATAAAAAAATTGAAAAAAGAAAGATGTAGAGGGTGAAGGAAAGGAGTATGAATTCAAAGATGGAGAAAGCGATGTCCAAGATGTTGTTGGAAGTAGTATCAGAGATAAGTAGGAAGTATGGACTA